>Ga0209417_1000028_pt1:320000-406923 | contig 406923 bp, 372 predicted proteins | sample RifGroF2_FD_184002 | JGI IMG/M metagenome (GOLD analysis project Ga0209417, IMG submission 184002) | Groundwater microbial communities from Rifle, Colorado, USA - Groundwater F2 (SPAdes) (version 2) | ecosystem: Environmental > Aquatic > Deep subsurface > Groundwater | place...
CTTACACAGTTCATTCAAAAACAATTTTTCCATTTTTTCTGTTGCCTTAAAAAAGTCATCATTTATCAAATAATGCCTGAAAAAATTCAGTTTTTTTTCATCTTTTTGTTCTTTTTTTGCAAGATTTATTCTTTTTTTTATTTGAATAATGTTCTCAGTTCCTCTGCTTACTAACCTTTGTTCAAGAATTTCAATGCTTGGAACATCAATCCAAATAGAAACTGCCTGACTAAATTTTTGTACAACAGATATTGCCCCTGCTAAATCCAATATAAGAATAAAAGATCTTCCAAGCGCAAGTTCATCTATTATATGTTTAGGGGAGCCATAATATGCGCCATACACACCGCTCCACTCAATAAAAAAGTCTTGTGAGATTTTCAGTTCAAACTCCTGCGAAGTAACAAAATGATAATCAATACCATTTATATCCCCAGGACGCGGCTGCCTAGATGTGTAGGTAATTACCCTACTAATAGAATGTTTCGTTCCGATCTTCTTTAGGACCTCCGTGACTAACGAAGTTTTTCCTGCACCAGAAGATGCTGATATAACGAATATTTTGCCGCCCATAGCTATTTGAACCGGTTAAATTAATAAATTGTTTTTAATATTTTTAATACTTATTTTATCACATGTTTTCTATTTGTCAACAACCCCTGGTCAACTATTGCCTATTTGAAAGAATTGCCTTATTCAAGCCCACCTTTCAAATAAAATAAAATATATCTCAAACCCCTAAAACTCACCTTTACTCTAAACATTAATTTATAACACGTGCGAATATCAGATTTTTATTTTAAATCAATACTGATTTATTATTTGCAAAAAATTCATCCAAAAGACCCTTTATTAAATAAAATTGAGACTTTTAACTAAATTAGTATATGTTCTATTTGGAAACAATATTCAACTCGAACATTGCCAGTTTTACTTAGATTATAAAGACATTAAACTATAATGTTAAAAACTTCTTGATTGGCTCAAGCGTTGGCCTTTTAACTTTAAGATCTTATCAAAAAAATAAGCAACCCAACTTACAAAATTTAATTAAACATACAAAGAAAGCCCCCGATAAATTATCGGGGGCTTTCTTTACGTAAAATTTATGAAATCTAAAAATTGTTAAACTATTTAGTTGCAACAGGCAAACTTGATTCCAAGAACCATAATCTTTTTTGAGCTGCACCAGAAAGCATAGTATACAAGTCAAAAGTCACAGAATCTTCTAGTTTACCTGCAAACTTAGAACCTTCATTCAAATGCTTAACGTAAGTGGAAAATCTATTTATCAAAGTTTTTACATGATCTTGATCAGCAAAAACATCACTTGGGTATTTTTCCAAAACTGAATTTTCTGATGCATCTTGAACTCTACCCAAAGCAGTTCCACCCAATATTACAACTCTTTCTGCTACTTGATCTATAAATCCATCTAATTCCATAGCCATTTGATCAAATAATAAATGTAAACCTATAAAACCTGCACCTTTAATATTCCAATGCGCCATACGAACTTGATAACGAAGATCTAAAATTGTTCCCAATGTCTTTGTTAATTGATCTGCCAAGTTTTTTCTTACATTTTCTGGTAATGGATTGCTTGTTTTATGCATAATAATTTGATCTGATTTATTAGGAATTGTCGGCTGAGCCGCTGACATTACAGCAACTTCCTGTGCAAGTAAAAACTTTACTGGCAGCATTACAACTACAAACAATGAGATTTTTTTGTTCATGAAAACTCCTTTTATTAGGATTGTTTTTAATATTTTTTAATTTTGATAAAAAGACAAGTAATTAGTCAAGAGATTAAAATCCTAAAATTCATAGCTCAATCCCAATTTAAAATATTGCGCAAAGAATTCGGATATTCCTTCAATGCCATATTGGCAAGAAAATACACCACAATCATTAAATAAAAATTTAAAACCAACATCTCCCAAAAATTTTCCTCCATTATATTTGCAACCTTCAATTGAAAAGCAACCACCCAAATCAATTAAATGCGATGTGATTTTTTTATTTTTCAAATTAAAATCATCTGCCCAAAATGCATGCAAAAATGGGACAACTTTTGAATTTGAAGGATGCGCTTCAAGACCAAAGCCCAATTTTAAACGGAGCATATGATTTACAAAACTATCAACTTCCAAATTTAAACTATCTGCTCCACACTCTTGGAATTTTTTATTCTTCAAATAGAAATATGAAAGTTGTACTAATGGAGTTGCTTTAACTTTTTCAGGAACCATGTCTGTTTCATAAGCTGCGCGTAAATGCACACCTATATCTCGTCCTTTTGGTTTGCTTTTGGCAACTCTATCAACATTATGAAAAATAATTTTACGATCAAACTTAGACGATCTAAATCCAAAATTTAACGCACCATCAAAACAAAATTTTGACGGTGAATAATTTCCATACAAGCCAAAATACCCATTTTTACCGGTTGATTTCCAACATGTACTATATTTTGGTTTTAATTTATCGCTCAAATACGCACCACCTATGCCAATTTTTAATTTTTTAAAAAACTCCTTATCTAAGCCAACACCAACACCAACAGTATGATAATTAATTTTTTCACAACATTCTTTTGTACGATCACCAAATTCTGCACCACCCTGAGCCCAAGCTCTTATTTTTTTATTTTTAGATTCCAAACAAATACACGATTTATTTTGTAATCGATTTGCATCTAAAAACATATTCCCTGAAAACAACGAATTACGCATCTGTAAAAAAGAATGTGTGTCATAATATTTTGGACTAATTTGAAAAAGCGCACATTGCAAAGGACACGGACCAAAATCAACAAAGTTTAAATAATCTAGATAGTGATAAACGTTTTCCATATCACTGTAAGCAACAGGTATAAATTTATCCAAATATGCCGCCACAACAGCTGCTGTTCCCGTGCCAGCCATTGGAGCATAAGAAAGTGCAAATTCACCGATAGAACGTTTATGTGTACGAGTACTACCACTTGTGTAAGCATAATTAGAAAATTCATCATAAGCAGCACCATATTCAACAGGTGGTTCTCCGGCCGTATAAACATAATTTGAAATCAAACGAATTTGAGGCGCACCACCATCACCCCAATCATAACCAGGAGCTCGAATTGCACCGGCAATACCACTCCAAACAGCGTAATCTTTTCCTGCAGCAGTCGGTGAAGCTGGAATATCAACATCAACTAAATAAAGAGGGTCTGTTGGCAAAGCAAAAATATCTTTCAATTCTTGAGGAGTTTTACCTCGAACATATTCGGTTCGCATAATCCAAGCACCATTAGAGCTACTAACTGGGCCAAGTATACGAATAAAATGTTGAGCTTTAGTCAAAATAATTTCTTGAGCTGGATAATTTTCATCAAATGGTTTTGTGTCCTGGGTTGCATCACCTTCCCACTGAGCACAAATATAATTAACCATTTTTATAGGATCTTCTGTTGGCCTAGGATAAGGTTGCTGTTGTGTATCATGCCCCGTAATTGGAAATGGAAACGGACCAGTTGTTTCCCAAGTTCTAACCAAAGTCCCAATTGGTTCAGTAATTTCAATTGCATGCAAATTAACCAACCATAAAAACAATCCGGCATTTAATAAAATCTGTTTATTAAAAATCATCCCCACCCCTTAAATTAACAAAAAAACCAAACATTAATTAAAGGAATACTTTATTCAGACAAAAAAAATCAAGAGTTTAAAAATTAAGAAGAGATTCAACTGTAAAAACAAAAAAGCCTCGCTCCAAAGTATACGTTTATACTTTGGAGCGAGGCTTTTTATTATTTTATTTCTATAACTTAATACATTCCTGGCATTCCGCCGCCCATACCTGGCATACCGGCTGAATCTTTTTTATCTTCAGGAATTTCAGAAATTATTGCTTCTGTTGTTAAAAGTAAACCGGCAATCGATGCTGCATTTTGCAAAGTTGTGCGTGTAACTTTAGCAGGATCAATAATACCTGCTTTAATCATGTCTACAAACACACCTTGTTTTGCATCAAATCCAATTTCATTTTTTTCTTCGCAAACTTTATTAACAATAACTGATGGTTCAAAACCAGCATTTGCAGAAATAATTCTCAAAGGTTCTTCTAAAGCTCTTTCAATAATTTGAGCTCCAAGTTTTTCATCACCTTCAAGTTGTAAAGCTGCTACTGCTTTTTGTGTGCGGAACAAAGCCACACCGCCTCCGGCAACAATACCTTCTTCAACTGCAGCTCGAGTTGCATGAAGAGCATCTTCAATTCTATCTTTCTTTTCTTTCATTTCTGTTTCTGTTGCAGCACCAACTTTAATAACTGCAATTCCACCAGAAAGTTTTGCGAGACGTTCTTGAAGCTTATCTTTATCATAATCCGATGATGTGTTTTCAATCTGCGCACGAATTTGAGCAATTCTACCTGTAATTGCTGCTTCTTGACCTTTACCATCAATAATTGTTGTATTTTCTTTGGTGATGATAATTTTTTTAGCAACACCCAAATCATCTAACGAAGCGTTTTCTAATTTTAGACCTATATCTTCAGAGATAACGTTTCCACCGGTTAGAATGGCGATATCTTCCAACATTTCTTTACGTTTATCACCAAAACCTGGAGCTTTAACTGCTGCTACAGAAATTGTACCTCGAATTTTGTTCACAACTAATGTAGCAAGAGCCTCTCCTTCAATATCTTCTGCGATAATTAAAAGTTGACGACCTGATTTTGCACATTGTTCTAAAATAGAAAGAATCGATTTCATGCTTGTAATTTTTTTATCATAAATCAAAATTACAGCATCATTTAAAACTGCTTCCATCTTTTCTGTATCGGTTGCAAAATACGGAGAAAGGTATCCACGATCAAATTGCATACCTTCAACAATATCAAGTTCATTTTCCATGCCTTTTGCTTCTTCAACAGTTATGACACCATCGCGACCAACTCTTTCCATTGCTTCTGCAATCTGTCTTCCAATTACTTCATCTGAGTTGGCAGAAATCGTAGCAACTTGCTCTATTTCTTTTTTATCTTTTATTAAACGAGCTTGAGCTTTAATTTCTTTGACAACAACCTCAACCGCCTTTTCAATGCCTCTTTTGAGTTCCATTGGATTGGCGCCAGCTGTTACATATTTATTGCCTTCACGGAAAATTGCCTGTGCCAAAACTGTAGCTGTAGTTGTTCCATCACCAGCAACATCTGCTGTTTTACTTGCAACTTCGCGCACCATCTGTGCGCCCATATTTTCTTCTTTATCTTTCAATTCAATTTCTTTTGCAACAGTAACACCATCTTTGGTAATTACGGGAGATCCAAAAGATCTTTCAAACGCAACGTTACGACCTTTGGGCCCAAGAGTAACTTTCACGGCATCTGCCAAAATATTAACGCCTCTTAAAATTTTTTCTCTTGCATCTCTGCCAAATAAAATTTTTTTTGCCATCTGTCTACTCCAAGAATGTTTATTTTTCTACAATGCCTATAACTTCATCTTCGCGAACAATTATGTAATTATCTCCAGCTTCTGCGCCGGCATATTTGCTCAAGAAAACAACATCACCAACTTTAATTTTTAAAGGTATGATTTTACCAGAAGAAATATCAAGTCGCCCTTCACCAGTAGCAACAACTTTAGCTGTTTGGGCCTTCTCTTTTGCTGTATCTGGAATAATTATACCGCTTGCTGTTTTTGATTCATTCCCTTCAAATCGTTTAACTAAAATTTTGTCATACAATGGACGAATTTTTGAATAATCCATAATGCTCCTCAAGATTTAATTTAAAATTTTATTTTGTAACAAATAGCAATTCAGCTAAACATCTAAACACAGCACAGTTTAGACTAAAATCAGGGTGTTATCAACCTAAACATCTACATTAAAAGACTAAGATTTTAATTATAATATTTTACAAAAGTATTGTTTTTAGAACTCTTTATTATTAAGCTTTTATTATATTAACTTTAAGGAACACTATATGAATAAAATATTTATTTTAACTTTTATAATTCTTTTTACATCTAAAAGTTTTTGTCCAAAATTAGATTTAAACCAATCCAAACCATTTTCAATCGCCTCAAACTCACCTTGCCACCAAATAAACAATTTTAATGATATATGGTCAGCATCGGATTCAGACAACCATTCTTGTCAAACTAGTGATGCCCCATCAAGCTCCAATTCAAGTATTGATAAAGACAGTCTCTCTCCAGCAGTATCATGCAAAACACCTTCTGACAAAATAAAAACACCCTTAAATCCGCCCTTAATTGCACCTCGAGCAAATCGATACATAAGACCATGCAGCCCAACTTCAAACAGCCTGGATGAAGATTTTACTAAACGCAAAAAAAAACGTAGAAAAACAGTCGAAAATATAGAATCTATAAGCCAATCTTTAACTGAAATTCAGATTCAAGATCTCGACCCTATAACTTATTCTCGCATCGAAGACGATTTAAGCAAATTAAACAAACTAGACAGTAAAAAACTTAAAGACTGTGACGCTCCATTGAGTCTCTCAACAAATACTATATTAGAATTCGAAAAACTACCCGAGATGCAAAACTACATCGCGTTGAAAGACTCCTTACAAAAAAGAAAAATTGATAAAGCTCTAAGGGAAACATTTAAAAAACAACCCCAAATTATTAACGGAAAATTAAATTTAAGCTATGACCTAAAAACAATGAGTTCTATATTTCATGATCAACCCGAAGAAATACTTGGATATATTCTTTATAAATATAATAAAAAAGAATTAGAATCAATAATTGAAATTGATCTTTCCCATAATAAACTTACAACAATACCACTAGTGCTAGAGCTAACACCAAACTTAAAAACACTCAATATATCAAATAATCCAATCGGATATTTAAATAATAATCTTCAATTACCAAAATTGCAGAAAATAATAATGGAAGACATAATATTCATAAACAAAGCCATCTTAGAAAAGTGGAAGCAACAACATCCTAATGTTGAAGTAATCAATTAATGGTCTTCTAAACAGTTTCAATAAAAATCAATATAAAAAATGCGACATTTTTAATCTGTCGCATTTTTTTATAAATAACTAGATATCAACAATTTTCACAATCTGAAGAACAATCACATCCACAGCCGCCTTCTTGCTCTGCTTGCTGCTTTGCCTTTTTAATTAATTCTTCTACTTTTTCTGGAGTTGGTTGATACAAATCAATCACGTTGTTACCAGGATCAACAATGCTACCCATAATGCCATGTGGTGATTCTTTTGGCTCATTAATAAACTTAATGCCTTCAGCTGTTAAACGTTTATGTAATGCCATCATGTCATCAACTTCTAGAACAATGCCAGTTTGAATGTAAAAATCAACCTTGTTTTCTGTTGGACAAATCCCTAATTTTACGCCATTGATATCAAATTCTGACCATTTATCTTTTAATTCAAATCTTTGTTTTAAGCCCAATTTTTTGTAAAAATCTACGGCAGCATTAAAATCACTTTCCATCAAAATAATCATACCAACATTTTTTATGCTTCCTGTAGTCATAAAATGCCCTTAACATTTATAAAAAATAAAAAAACAACACGAATTAACCAGTTTAATTAAAATTGATATAAATTCTAGTTCAAAAAATTGTAATTCTTCAATCAAACAATTTTATTTTTTATTAAACAAATGCTTACAAGCTAATTAAAAACACCCATATTAACACTTATCTTTTTCCAACAAAATTATCAAAAGTAAGATCTGGGTAGTTTCTTTTCAAAAAATCTTCATCCTTTGAAGTCAAATTATTTTCTGAAAAATCTAGATCAAAAATATTTGGCAAGGACTTCAAACCGTGCAAAGTTGAAAGTTTATTTTTTTTCAAATTCAAATTACTTATTTGATCTAATTCAGGCATGTTCTTAAGTGAACTAATCTCATTACATTCTAAAGTCAAATTAAATAAATTTGATAAAAAGGGCATACCATCAAACTGAGAAATTTCATTATTATCTAATGACAATGTTATTAATTGTTGCAATTGTTCAAGACCCGCGAGGTCATAAAAAGACTTAATACCACAATCATTCAAACATAATTGGGCCACTCCAATTAAAGAGCCCAATCCCTTATAATCTTTAAACTTATTGCCACTTAAATCTAAAGCATCTAATTCCTTGTCACCTATAATCTTAGCAACATCAATCATGTACTTTAAATTATTTTCAGATAATCCTACTTGCGTCAAACTAGACAGCAAGTACTCCAAACCATTTATTGAATCTAATTCATTTTCACTTAGATCGATAAGTTGAAGCCTTAAAGCCTTTTCTGAAATCAATCTAAAAACATCTTTCCGGCTGTTATTAATAAACAACATAGGGTTACATCTTAAATATAAATGTTCTAATTCTGAAAGCTGAATTCGTTCATCGATCCATTCCAGTTGATTATAAGAAACATCAAGAATCTTTAAATAAGGTAAATCAGGCAAATCTAAACATTTCAAGCGATTATTATCTATGCGCAATTCATCCAAATTTATTAATTGATTTAACTCTTCTGGAAGATCAACCAATTCATTATCTGATAAATCCAACTTCGTAATTATTCCAACTCCAATTTTAGAAATAAAATCTACATCTTGCCCATTTTTTCTACGCAATTCTTTTTCTATTTCTAAAAAACTTAACACATCATTTAACCACTCTCCAAAACTTTTTTCTTTAAGCTTACCACGAAGGTTTAGTTCTACACTTTGACACGAAATATGCTCAAAACCCACAGGTGTATTTTTTTTAAGAACACGGTCTACAGCTTCCCTAAAATCCACACCCTTATTGTTCTGATATAAAGCAAATATTTCATCAAGTTCTTCAATTGCATTTGCAATGGAATCTTGATCGGAAAAAACCATAATATTAATAAGTAATACAAACACTGTTAAAAGTTTTTTAATCTTATTCACAACACTCCTTTTAAATAAACAATTTATACAGAAACAGGGTAGTATATCGACAAAAAATGTCAATTATAACTTTAACTTACTCGCAAAAGAGATTTAAGACGTTTTTCTTGCAAACTTAGGCATCTAAAGCTTAAATTTAAAATAAATTGAGTTTTTTCAATCAATAAGGACCAATAATGAAAATATACCCTTCTTTAATGGCTGCTGACTTACTCAATCTAGAACTTGCAATTCATGAACTAGAAGCTCATTGCGATGGTTTCCACATCGATCTCATGGACAACCATTTTGTACCAAACCTCACAATGGGACCGGATTTTGTAAATGCCATATCAAAAATTACACACAAGCCAGTATGGGTTCACTTTTTAACAGAAAAACCCGAAAGCTTAGCCAACATGATGAACTGCTGCTTTGGCATACAAGGCTCAGTCCACATAGAATTAAACTTAAATTTTAAAGAACTTAGAAAAAAAATTTCAGAAAGCAAAATGAATATCGGCGTAGCCCTAAATCCAAAAACACCTATAGAAAAAGCCTTTCCAATAATTGAACAAGGAATAAATCACATTTTATTGATGTCCGTCGAACCTGGCTTTTCAGGCCAAGGTTTTTTACCAGAATCAATTGAAAAATTAAAACAATTAAATAATTTTAGAAAAACTTCTGGCCTAAACTTTAAAATAGCCCTGGATGGTGGAATTAATGAAACAAATATTTTAAAATTAGCCCAAAATGGCTGCGATGAAGTTGGAATAGGAAGCGGAATCTTTAGCCAATCGGATCCAGTACTCGCATTGAAAAAACTTTATGCAATTATTGGCAAATAAAATCTGCAAAATTAAGCCCGCCAGATTCGGCGGGCTTAAATACAATTTCTTAGATTAAAAAATTACTTAATTTCTTTAACCATGATTTTGTCATTTTCCATGTAAACTTCGAATTTTCTTTCAGGGTTTTCTGAATTTAACTTGTTGTCGTCTAACTTAGCGCGACCCCAGTCGTGATTCAAACCACAAAGACCCTTAAAAGTCTTAAAGTGTTTTTCACTATCACCTACAGTTGAACACTTTTCTTTAGCAATAGCATTTACTTTATTAAGTTCAACCTTAGAAAGTTCTACAATTCCACCAAAAAGATCTTCATAACCATCCAGCTTTAACATCTTATTTTTATTTGGATCACCTTGGTACCTACTTCTAATTCTATTTTTTGCATACTTAGCAAAGGTTGATTTGGTTGCGCCATTCTTTATATTAAAAATTTTTACAGAACCTTTACGGGTTTTATCACCTTTTTCACCAACTACTTTTTTAGCTACAACACCAATCTTAAATCTAACATACTCAAGAGGCTTGCCGGTTTTATTTGTAACAGTTAATTTAGGATTTACTCCTAAACCATCAAAAAGCGCATCTGTTTGAGCTGAAGCGCTTTCAAAAATTGCATTTTCTTTTGGATAAATCATTGAACTTGCACTAACAAGCACATTTATTGATAACGCAAGAGCTGCTACCGTAAAAATAGCATTCTTTTTATTCATAACATCCTCCTTTTAAGGGTGTTTAATGGTTAAAAACATTAATATCACTATAACATTTAAAAAAAATATAAAGCAATACTTTTACAAAAACAGGTTTTTCAGAACATAACAACCCGCCACTAAAGCCAAAAACAGGAAATACAACTTTATCTTAATTTGGGGAAAACAATAACAAATGATACAATATTTGGCATGTTGTCCAAATTTAAAGGAAAACCCAATGAGAATAAAGATAAACAAAATCACCAAAGAAATGATTGGCAAAGAGCTAACTGTTAAAGGGTGGGTGCGAAGCGTACGCGACCAAAAGGCCTTTGCCTTTATTATTATCAATGATGGATCTTCAGTAGAAGGCATCCAAGTTGTTATGAACTCAGACCTGCCAAGCTTTCAAGAAATTTTGGCCAAATTAAATACAGGCGCTTCTGTAGCTATTGAAGGAACAATCGTAGCAAGCCCAGGCACACAAGAATTTGAATTAAAAGCATCTAAAATTGAAATAATAGGCGAATGCCCAGAAGATTACCCTCTACAAAAGAAACGTCACACATTCGAATATTTGCGAACAATAGCCCATTTACGTCCAAGAACAAACACATTTGGTGCTGTTGCAAGAGTTCGTCACGCTATGGCAATGGCAACCCACAAATTCTTTGATGAAAAAGGCTTTAAATACGTTCACACCCCTGTAATCACAGCATCTGACTGTGAAGGCGCCGGCGAACAATTTCAGGTAATTATAGAACCTGCAAAAAAAGACCCTTCAAAAGAATTTTTTGGCAAACCAACCTTCTTGACCGTTTCTGGCCAATTAGAAGGTGAAACCTACGCCTGCGCAATTTCTGACATATACACCTTTGGACCTACATTCCGCGCAGAAAATTCAAACACACCCCGCCATTTAGCAGAATTCTGGATGATTGAACCTGAAATGGCCTTTGCAGATTTAAAAGATGACATGGTCTGCGCTGAAAGCTACATCAAATTCTGCGTAGCCTACGCCCTAGAACATTGCAAAAAAGACCTTGAGTTCTTTGATCAACACATTGAAAAAGGTTTAATTGAGCGTCTAAAACACGTCCTTACAAGTGATTTTGCAAGAGTTCCATACACAGAAGCCGTAGAAATACTACAAAAATCTGGCAAAAAGTTCGATTACCCCGTTGAATGGGGCAACGATCTACAAACAGAGCATGAAAAATACCTGGTAGATATACATTTTAAAAAGCCAACTATTGTTTACAATTACCCAAAAAGCCTTAAGCCTTTCTACATGCATGTAAATGACGATGGAAAAACAGTTGCAGCAATGGATGTTCTAGTTTCTGGTGTTGGAGAAATCATTGGAGGAAGCCAGCGTGAATCCCGTTTGGACATTTTGGAAGAACGCATGAAGGCGCAAGGTTTAGATCCACAGGATTTATGGTGGTATTCAGATCTGCGTCGATACGGCACAGTGCCACATGCAGGTTTTGGACTTGGTTTTGAACGATTAATTCAGTTTGTTACTGGAATGGAAAATATCCGAGATGTAATTCCATTTCCAAGAACACCTGGTCACGCAGAGTTTTAATTTCAAATAGTAACAACACTGCGCTGAATCAAAATTTTAATTGATAAAACCTACACAAAAGCTAAACTATTAAATGTATATTCAAAGAAAATGACTAGATCAAATTCAGTCAAAACAAATAAATTTTAAATATCCCCAACCAAAAGAAGGATAAAAAATGCAAAACAAAAAAAGAACTCTTTCAATATTAATGTTGTTAGCTAGTTCAAGCTTATTTGCAGCAACTCAACAAAATAAAGACAAATATTTTCAAGAAGGCAACCAAGCATCACTTGAAACAAATGAACACTTACAAGAAATTGAATTTCTAAAGAAAAATAACCCAGAAGCTGTTGAAAGACTTACAAAACTTTCTGGACTAGATTCAAAACCCGTAGCATATACAATGGATGTCTTGGAAGCCGCTGAATTTGTTGCTACAAGAACAAAAAATTCCAACGTTGCAAGATACCTAGTTTCCAGCGCACTTTTAACAATGGGTTTGAGCAAAGATTTAACTAGTGAAAAGGGCCTTTTCTTAATTACTAAAGAAAGAGCTCCAAAAATTTACAATTACATCAAACAAACTTGTAAAGATCCAAAGCTCAACATCAAAAAACCAATCATATTCTTAGCTGCAAACAAAAATTGCTACGATCACAAATCAATAGCCGTCACTCCTCACTGCTCAGTGTTGGTAATTGGCGAAGGTTTAATCCGAGAATGCAAAACAACCAAGATTTCTGAAACAATGATTGCTCGTGAACTTATAAACATCAAATGGAACGTTTCTTTGGTGAAAGCTAGTTGCAGAATTGGAGGTTCTTTAGGTGCTGGTTATCTGGCAAACCAAATACCAAACATAAATTTCTCTCCAACCGATTTACTTGGTAAAAAAATAAAAAAATATATAAAAGAAACAACAGAATCTGCCGAAGGTCAAATTGAATATCTAAGTAAAATGAAACTAAACCCAGCACAAATAGTAATGCCTGGAAACGACACTGCAGAAAACATTGTTAACAAAGCCGTTGGAAAAATAGTCTCAAGTGATGTATTAAAACCGGCACAATCATTGGTCGGAGATTTAGCAAAATTAAATTCACCAATAACCAAAGTTTCTCTTGGTATATACGCGTTCAACGCATCATTCTTCAAAGTCTCTCAATGGATTGACATGTGGTGTGACAGCAAGACAGTTGCTTTAACTGGTGACAGAGATAGCCTTGTTGCAGGTTTAGAAGTTATGAAGGCCGGCTGTGAAAGCTACAAAAATGAACACCAATATTTAAACAAGCAGATCGACAAAAAATCTACAAACATTGGTAAACCGTTAACTATAAGTTTTAAAGCCGTAGCCGCTTATTCTTATGCAAAATCAATTATAAACGATTGGGACTTCTTTGGTGTATTCAGCGACAAACCAACTTCAAACAATTTCAATGCTAGAATCAAGAATTTGAAAAAAGCTGAGTTAAAAGCAAAATTAGAAAACATAGCTTAATACTCAATCAAATTAAAAAAAACGGGTCTGTAACGGCCCGTTTTTTTTAACACATTTGCCAACAAAACCAGTTAAAGGCATAATTAAAATATTTATTCCATAACAAAAGGATTAATTAATGAAATATACCTATTTAAAATTAACTATGCCTGTTGCACTTTTAACAACTGGATTAGGATTATCTAACACCTTGATAAATAATAAGGAAAAAGAAATGATAACTCAAATAAAAAACATTAACGATTTAGAAAATTATTTTTTAAAAACAACCCAAGAAATAAAAACAGCGGCAGACCAAGCAAAAGAAACTGCGCTTTTTGAACTAACAAGAATTTATTCTATAGCACCAGAACAAAGAACGTTTGAAAACACTATGCTAGCAATAGACAATGCATCAAATAAACTTGGCACTATTGCCAATGCAATATCCACCGCTCAATATGTACATCCAGAAAAAGAGATGCGTCAAACAGCACAAGAAGCTATTGAAGATCTTCAAAACTTTTCCATCGAACATTTTTCTAACAATTACAAAATATATACTGCAACCAAAGAGTATGTTGAAAACAACTTAAAAAAAGAAAATCTATCAAATGAAAGAAAATATTTTTTAGAAGAAACAATAAAAGATTTCAACCGCAAAGGGTTTAATCTTCCAGAAAAAGAACGAAAAGAAATTGAACAATTAAATAAAGAGATTGCAAAAATAGAATTAGATTTTGAAGCAAACATAGCAAAAGATCAAAGTTGCATTCTTGTAAATCAAGAAGAGTTAACAGGAATGTCTGAAGACTTTATATCTGCACACCAAAAAACAAATGACGATAAAATTAAACTTGGATGCGATTACCCAACAGTGTTTGGAATTTTAAATAATTGCACAAATGCAAATACCCGTAAAAAAATGCATCAAAACTTTCAAAATAGAGCTTATCCAATCAATTTAGATCTACTAGACAAACTAATTGAAAAAAGAGATTTGTTAGCGGAAAAACTCGGGTTTGAAAGTTACGCCCATTTGGAACTAGACTCCCAAATGGTAAAACATCCTCAAAAAATATATGAATTCTGGAGCGCACTCGAACCAAAATTTTTGGCTAAACAAACGGAAGAGATAGCTAAAATAAAAGCAAATCTACCAGAATCAGTTCAACTAACAGAAAATAAAAAAATTGCTCCTTGGGATATCCGGTTTTTGCAAGAACAGTATAAAAAAACACATTTTCAACTAGATGAAGAATTATTAAAAGAATATTTTCCACTAGAATCAACCATCCAAGGCATGCTAAATGTCTATCAACAATTTTTAGATATAAATTTAAAAGAAGTCTCTGCAAACTTATGGCACCAAGATGTCAAACTTTTAGAAATTTCTGAAAAACAAACAAAAAAAATTCTAGGCTATTTGGCTTTAGATTTATTCCCAAGAGAAGGCAAATACACTCACGCATGTTTTTGCGGCCTTATTAGACCAACCACACAAGGCGAACAACTTCCTTCAGCTGGATTAATTATTGCAAACTTTCCAAAACCAACCGCCCAAAAACCAGCTCTTCTTAAATATGATGATGTTATTACCTTCTTCCATGAATTTGGACACGCAATGCACGGGGTTTTTGGACGAACAGAACTTTCTGGCTGCTCAGGAACAAGTACAACTCGAGATTTTGTTGAAATGCCTTCACAAATGATGGAAGAATGGATGAGAGAAAAAGAAATTCTAAAATTAATCGCCAAACACTACGTAACAGGCGATAGTCTTCCAGACGAAATCATAGAAAAAATTACACAACTTACTAAATTTGATTCTGGATACATCATGTCTAGACAATTAATTTTAGGAAGATTATCGATGGCCTATTTTGAAAAGGGTGCAAAAAAAGACACCAATCAAATCTATAAAAATCTTACTCAATCTATTTTGGCAGAAATAGAATACGATTCTGAAACGCACATGCAAACCAGCTTTGGTCATTTAACAAATTATGGATCAAAATATTATGGCTACATGTGGTCAAAAGTTTTTGCACTCGATATGTTTGAACAAATCAAAAAAGAAGGTCTTTTAAATCCAGAAGCCGGAAAAAAATATATTCAAAAAGTTATTGGATTAGGTGGCAGCAAGGATCCAGAAGAAATGTTACTTGATTTTTTGGGTAGAAATCCTAATCAAGAAGCTTTTGAAAAAGTTATGGGATTATAATTTTTATTGATTTTTTATTTTTGAACTTATACGAAAATTCAAAAACACTGATTTTTACATCAAAGAAAAGACTCGATCCTTCGACCAGCTCAAGATGACATCTGTCATATTAATTTATATTTTATTGCGTTGTTCAGGCTCTGTAGCCTTACAACTATGTAATTATTATTAAATTAAATTTTTAACATTTTAGTATTGAATTAAAAGTAAAAAAAAGACGGATGTAATCCTGAGCTAGTCGAAGGATCGAGTCCTTTTAATAATTTTTCTATAAACTCTTTATCAACTTCACCCGTATAAAGTTTACCTTTGTATTTGCAGCTTAGCTTTTTGGAATAAAATTAATTTAAAAATAAAAAATTAATGTCTTCTTCTAACACTTCTAGATAAATTATTCGGAATTTTTTCTGAGCAAATCAGACAACATACTGCCTGATTTTTATACTTGGTCTCTTGTATGTATTTATTCAAACAAGTGCGATGAAACATAGCCCCACAACAAAACAACTGCACACCATAGCTTTCAAGAGAATCAAAACAAATGGGACAACAATTTGTTGAATCAATTGCACTCAAATCAACTAAACCTTTTTTATTCAAACAACAAAATAAATTAAATCCATCCAAACAATTTTTGCGAACAAACACATCAGTTAAATTACAATAAGATTCAAATAAATTTACACCTGTCCAAACAGCCAGATAACTTAAAAACAGCTCAAGCCTTTTTTTACCAATACAATGCCTTACAAAACCTGCACCCTTTAATATTTGAGAAACATCGTTTTTATCACAGGCGCTAAAATCTGCTGCAAACCATTTCAAGCTTCCACACTCATTTAGGCTGTTAAAAGATTTAATTGGATTGCCCCCCAATTCTAGGCATTTTAAATTTTTTAATTTTTTTAATGGGGAAATGTCTCGTATTTCATTATTCATAAGAACCAAATAAGTAACCGTATCCGCCGCTGGAAAATTTTCTAACCCTTCTAAACAAGTAAGATTTAAAGAAGCAAGATCCCAAACACCCTCATTAATTTCTGGAATTTTATTATTATGCCAAAGCTCTCTAAATGATGGAGCAAAACAATATGCGGAACTCAACAACATTAAATATAAAAAGAATTTTTTCATCGCCCTCACTCCCCTTAAAACAAATTGACGAACTTATAGTAAAATGTTAGATATTAAATTATCTTTAATCGTTAAGAAATAAAGTAGAAAATAATGAATAATCAAAACAATATTCTACTTAAAAAATCGTTTTTCGCCAGTCTCACAGCCATCTTGCTCGTGTCTTTTTTTGGCTCAAATCAATTTCTAAAAAAATCACACACTATTTCTGAAACAAATTATGCCGAATCGGAATCTTCAACCAAATTTTCAAACCAAAATAATAATACACTTAACCAAACATCTGCAATTCGAGAGATGATTCCCACATCAATAAATTTCAATTCTATGGCCCTTGATAAAAAAGAAACACACATACACAAGAAAATAGTCAACAATATAGTTGCTACACCACAAACAGAAGCATCAATTCAAAAAGAAAATCAAAATGACACACCTCAATCAAACCAAAATAACCAAGAGCTTGTAAATACGTTAAATAGAATCAACGATCAACAAAAAAGATACAACCCTAAATGCGATCAAATAGAAAACACTTTTTATTACCCCGCCTCTAAAATGGGAACAACTGTCAATGTAAAGCCTATTAAACAAATAAAAAACAACAATGGAAACAAATCAACACCAGAAAAAACAGCAAAAGTTAAACCTACTCAAACAAACCACAAAATTAACTACATACTTCCTCTTGCATTTAAATCAGCAGTTAATAAAAAACAATTATCAAATGATTCAAAACTACAATCTAACCTAGAAGAAAAAATGTTAGCCAAAGAACTTAGTTCAAATTTAAATGAAATTATTGAAGTTGTTCAAAAAATTAAAAATCCAAAAAAATTCAATCAAAAAGAAAACATCATTCGATTAAAAAAGCTTAGCCAAGAGGGCAAGATTAAACATTTCTTAGCAATAGAACCCTCTCAGCCAAATAGAGAAGTAGACAAACCACTTTGGCCAGCAATGGCACAAATAATCACACCATCCGCTCAAGAAAAAACATACGTAGAACTTTGCCAAACTCAAAGCTATGACAAAAAAATTGTATGCGTACTTCCAGAAGATATAAAACCCGAGGCAATTACATTTTTAAAAAGCAAAGAATCTGAAAAAAATATTCAAAATAATCCAAAAAAAAATTGCCTAATCAACCTAAAAAAGGCTATCCTATATCTTTCCCAAAACAAATCTTAAGAAAGAAAAAATGGATCTACCCAACTACTCAATTGTTTTAAAAAATTTTTATCCAAATAAGCAAAAACTTATTTTGTTAGACAAAAACCTAGGCAAGATTGAGTGCATTTTTATATCCAAGCCAAATCATCACATTTGCACGGGCACAATTTTAAACTATCTTTTAGAAGAAAAATCACAAATATACAAAATTACAAATTATTCAATAGAATACACACCAATTTTACTAGCCACACAAAACATCTTTTTTTTACACAAAATTTTAGAAACAACCTTGTTTTTTTCATCATTCGATTCACAGGAACACTCAAAACACACATTTAATTTATTATGTTACCTTTATCACAAAGGAAACCTCAATTTTTCAATCAACTTTCAACAACTTAGCGTACTTAAACTATTTTTATGCTTAGGGATATTTCATGAGGAAAAAAATGACTGGGAAGACGCGCAACAAATTCAATCTAGCTTAGGACTAGATAAATTTGTTGACATCCCTTTAAACATAAAACTAGAGTTAAAAACTGAACTATTAATTGATAAACTAATAAAAAAATTACTCCTAGAACACCCTAGTTATAATTATCTTAAAACCTTTAATTTTAATTGGACCAACAATGCAATATAAAAAAATTAACCACTTCCTCCTTTTCGCAACAATCTTGGTAACAAATACAACCGCTTTTTCCAATCAATTATTAAAACTATTGGATATAGGTCAAAAAAACCAAAGCAAAAGCCTTTTCACAACAAAAATAGAAGAAAAACAAAAACAACTGGATATACAAAAATCTAAATTAGAAAAAACAGGATCTAAAGAAACAGAACTTTCAGCATGGCTAAATACAAACTTAACAGCAGTTAATAACGAAATAAAAAAACTTGAAGAAATAAAAGCGCAAACACCCAACAAGGAATTTATTAACAAGCAACTGGCTTTATTAAATGAGTCATATCAAACAATTGTAAACATCCAACAAGTTTCTAAAGAAATACCAAATACCATTGAACAATCAATTAAAGAACTAGAAGAATATCTTAAAGATCCAAATTTTAAAAATTTAAAAATTCAACCAAAATCTGTTTACACGATTAAAGATTTTCAAGACATAAAAAACAATATCGTCTTTCAAGAAAGCAAAAAAAATACCATCGAAGATAAAATCAAAAATTTAAAATCAGATCTAGAAACCCGAAAAAAAGCAATTACAAACACACAAAAAGATTGTGACTCATTAAAAAAACAACAACAAGAATTTAAAGCACAATCAACACAAAAAGAATCCGGCAAGGCAGAAGATAAATTTTCTGTAATAGAACAAGGTAAAATTTTAGATTTAACAAAACAACTAGCTGATTTTAAACTCAAATTAGCTGAAACCAATTTAAATGAAACAACAGAACAGTTAACACTAGCAAACATTAAAAGTTTTATCATCAATGCTCAGCTTGGTATTTTTGCAGAAAATTTAAAACTTATACGATACGATTTTAGAATTAATCCTGAAGATATAGAACAAGAAGAAGCCAATGTTACTCAAAAAAAAGAAAAATTACTCTCTTCTTTAAAGGATATTTATAAAAAGATAGAAGCATTAACCGAATCACTAAACAAAAATAAAGAAATATTAAATCAACTTAGCCAAGAATATAAAATTCCAGTAAGTACGGAATTTACAGAATGGACCATTTCACCAAAATCGGCTTCTGAATTTTTAATGCTAACAAAAATAGGTGAACTCAACGAATCTATAAGATTGGCAAGTAAACAAAAAGAACTATTAGAATCTCAACAAGCTCTTGAATCAATAGACTATAAAAAGCAAGAAATCAATTTAGAAACAATTAAATCTTTACAACGTATAAATCAAAAACTCTTTAAGTCTGATGAAGAAATTACCATAGAAATTAAAAAATATGATGCACCACTTATCGAAAGCAGTTCAAATATATCTCTTTACAAAGAAAAAATTATATCAATAACAAGCGACCTAAACCTTCAAAATAAAATTTTAGAAAACATAAATAAAATTCAAGAAAAATTAAAATCTGAAAATAGAACATTGTTTAGGGAGCAACAAAAAAAATTCAACGATTGTCTCACTGCGTTAGAAAATGCTGCAACAAGCGTGAAAGAAATTGTCTCAATAGATAGCAAATTAATAGAATCCTATACTCAATTAATAACACAGTCTAGTTACATAACTCGCCAAATCGATCAAGTTGTTGCCAGCCTTAAATCTGAAGGCCTTTGGTATAGACCAAAAACAGCCGTTTCATGGGAAGGTGTTTTAAACATACCCAAAGATTTAGAATCATTTATTTATGAAATACGCAACATGAGTCTTTTGTATCTGCCAAAATTTAAAACCGATTATTTATTAGGTAATATCAAAGATGTAAGCTCAGATCCATATAGCATGCTTAGATTACTTCTTGAATTCTTACTTCTTATTTTATTATTCGGTCTCATAAAAAACTTATTACCCAAATTAAACAACTTTTTACAAGATTTAAGTAATACTCATTCCAACTTTAAATTCATTGGAACATTGTTAAGTATTATTATTGTATTTTTACAAAAACATTTACTTGGTTTATTCGTTTTCTTTATTTTATTCCTCTCTTCTCACATGGGTTGGATGCCAGATCTATATATAACAGTTATGTTTTATATTCTTTCAATCCCATACCTTCTTTATTTATTTAATTCATTTATCAACTTCTTTGCCCAAGAAAATATAAAAAACAACCGAATCCTTTTAAGTGAAAATTATGAAAGCCACTTCTTAACAGTAATTTCTGTACTAGCAAATGCCACAATAATAATATCTCTACTCAGAGAAGCTTATATTCTTTTAAACCCTGCTTATAAATCTGAATTTAGTACAATTTTACTAGCCTTAAATTTTATTATTTTCCAAATTTCATTGATTTTTTTAATTAGCAAAGAACAAATACTTAATATAATTCCTACAAAAACTGATACCTGGAAGTGGATTCATGAACAAATTGGAACATTTTATTACGTTTTATTAATCCCCATCATCACAGTTATAGTATTAAGTAATCCTTACGTAGGCTTTGTAAAACTAGTTGTTTATGCTGTACAAGGCATAATTTACACACTAACATTAGTTACCCTTTTATATTGGCTAAACAAAACCGTTCGTTTTCTTCTTTCCAAAATATTATTTTATACAGATGTTGACGTAGTTAAAGAAAGATTTGCCTACTCAAAAACTTGGTATGGCCTTACAGTAATCCTCACATTCATCGGATTTTTATTAATCGGCCTATTAATTGGTGCACAAATTTGGGGTGGAAATATTTCCTTAGATGTTATTAATCACTGGTTAAAAGCAAAACTATTTAATACAGGATTAGTTGAAGATGGTGTAGACATACCCTTTACAATTTACTCTGCAATAAAATTAGCTACATTTATTTTTTCTGGAATAGTTGTTTCGGCCATCATAAACAAATATGTATTACAACGAGTCTTTGACATTTTACCAGTTGATTCCGGCGTTCAAAATGCAACCACAGCAATAATGAGATTTATTTTAATAACATTAACAACAATTATAGGTTTCAATACCGTTGGGCTAGCTGGTTTGCTCTTGTATGCCCTTGGTGCATTGTTAGCACTTGGTGTCGCCCTTAAAGAGATCATTCAAGATTTTGCAGCCTACTTTATTATTTTAGTTCAAAGACCAATCAAGGTTGGCGACTATATCAAAGTAGATGAAAATACAATGGGTGTTGTCCGTAAAATTACACCTAGATCTACAGTATTAAGAAGAAAAAATAGTATCACATTAATTGTTCCAAACTCTCAAATAATAAATAAAAGCGTAACTAATTGGAATTACGCAAGAACATTCATTGCTTTTGACGATATAACAGTAAGAGTTCCTTATTCAAATGACGCAAAACAGATTGTACAACTAATTAGAGAAGTTCTTGAAAATAATCCATATATTCTTAAAACACCTCCCGCTGTTATTCGACTTGAAGATTTTACAGAAGGTGGTTTTGAATTTTTAGTTCGTGCATTTATTAGCGCACATAATGTTTTAAATCAATGGCAAATAGCTTCTGATATACGGTTAGAAATAGCCGCAAAATTACGTGAAAACAATATAGAAATTGGGGTTCCAGTTAGAATTCTTAAAATGCTCAAAAATGATGATTTATTAAAATAAATTAAATCAAATATAAATAATCAAAATTAAAGCCCCGACATAAAGTTGCCGGGGCTTTTTTAATTATAAAATTAAAAAGACTGTATTAAAGAATTTCCAAAGTTTTCCTTATTCAATTTAATAATAGAACAATGTGCGCCATTATAAAGACCGCCACCAGATGAAACAGTAATAACCGATCTGTTACCTAACGTTAAAAATTTATCACCACCACAAAGAGGATTTTGCGTTAACAATGACAAAAAATAAATTCCATATTGATTTAATCCACCCAAAAGCATGCCTTTATCAACGTCCTTACTCCATAAATCATGGTGCTGATGACCCCTTAAAATATTGGTTATTTCAAACTTAGCTGTTACTTTTGAATCAAGGTACGCATTGATAATTTCAGAATCATACACAACGCATCTATCTTCAACCATCTTTTTTAAATTTACAGCCAAATCATCTACTCTTTGATTATCTAATAAAAAATCGCCCCAAACAAACGGCTTAGATTCATCATCTTCTAAACGATCATAAAAAGCCTGAACGCTATCCGGAAAAGCATTTCCATAACAGTCTTGAACTTGTTCACATGCGTTGATACTTATTTCTATGGGCCTAGAAACAATTTTACCCGATTTTTTAATGGCATCATTTAATAAAGATTCAAAATCACAATTCAAGTTCACTCCACCGTGAACGCACTGAATAAATTGAATTTTTTTTGAATTATTACTCTTAAAACCAATAAAAAATGTTGCAAATAATTTTTCATGAAAATACGTAAAATAATCGGCTAAATCATCAAGATGTTTTTCATCAAAATTATCATAAATCTTTGTTAAATCCACAACTCTAATTTTTTCATGATCAGATTCATTTTCTTCATAATATAAATTATTCAACAATTCTTCTAATTCTGGCCCAGAAAAAGTAAAACCCTCCAGATACCATGGCTGACCAACATTAATATCATGATTACCCTTCAACAAAATCACATTATCAGGATTAATAATTTTTAATTTTTCAATCAAGTATAAAACAAGATCTCCATACCAACCCCTATCAACATAATCACCTAAGAAAAGGAAATAAATACCTTTAACTAAAACAAAATCATCACTTATTAAATCATCAAAAAAAAGCCTTGAAAGAATATTTACGAATTTATGAACATCCCCATGCAAATCAGAAAAAACAACAATTTTACTGTTTTCCGAAAAGACTAATGCACCAGCATAAGAATCATAATCGATCCAGTCTTCTCCTCCATTAAGACCACATTTTTTGGCAAAATCTTCTTTTACTTGTTCAAAATCTATTTGACAAAGAATTGATGCCTTAGCTTTAATATATTTTTTATACCAATCCTCCGGCATAACTTCATCACATCTTAAATTACTAATCGGTAATGTTTCTAATTTTCTTTTCCACCAACTTATTAACTCTTTGGATTTATCTAATTTAAGTTCACAAGGTCCAAAATCCGCCATTTTTTCGTTATTATAAAAATCAACTTCAGAGTCAAACATCCCATCATCAAAAGAATCATCAAAACCGAACATCTTTGGAACACGTGCATACACAGAATCACAATTAACACCAGAAGATTCATCATTGGAACTGGCAAAACCCTGAAATCCCAGAAATAAAGCCAGAGAAACCACTAGATACTTATAAGTACATTTTTTCATAAATAACACCCCATAAAAACGTTAACATCCATTTAAAATCACTTTAATATTAACAATTAGTAATAATTACTCAAACGCATCCCCAAAATACGCTATGAATCGTGACTTTTTAAAATTCACTAAAAAATCGAGTTAAGCAAGCAACCAAGATCCTATATAGCAATAGATCAACAACCCTAAAATATCCATCACTGTGGCCAAAAATGGCCCGGCTGAAAAGGCTGGATCGAGCTTTAAAGACTTCAAAATAAGCGGAATACAGCTACCAAACACAACGGATGTCATGACTATCACGGCCAAAGCCAAACTCACTGTTAAACTACCCCAGACATTACCGTCTGTTGCATAAACTCGCCCAAATCCCGCAATACCTACAACAAGCGCAATCATGGCCGCCATAAAGAACTCTTTCTTTAAAAATCGCCAAAAATTATACTTGTCTATTTCACCTGCAGCCATACCCTGAATAACAACAGCTGAAGTTTGACTGCTAACATTTCCACCTGTGCTTGTAAGCATTGTCATAAAAAACATCAAAAAACCACTCAAAGTTGATTCATATCTATGAGAAATTATCGCAGATATTGATTGAGCCAACAGCAACGCAACTAAAATAAAACTTCGTTCATAAAACATTTTAAAAAATGATGTATCAAAATATGGATATTTTATAGGAGCCATAGCAGACATTTTATAAACGTCTTCAGAAGCTTCTTCTTCAATAACGTCTACCAATGTTTCTGTTGGAATAACACCTAAAAAATGACCTTCTTTATCTACAACTGGAATTGTCATTAAACTATAGTGTAACATCTGTTTAACAACTTCTTCTTGATCTTGATCTGCCAAAGCGACTAATTCATTTTCTTCAAAAAAATCTTCTAATTTTGCATTTGGATTTTGCATAACAAGGTCACGCAAGTGAATATGGCCAATAAGCTTATTGTCTCTATCTGTTACGTAAATTTCATCATGCACTTCTTTTTCTGGCTTAAGCCGTTGCAAAACATGAATAATTTTTGAAACAGTCATGTCTTTAACTAATGAAAAGACATCAACATCCATGATGCCACCAGCAGAATCCGGCTCAAATTTTAAAATAGAAAGAACCATTTTTCTATCTTGAGAGGTTAACATACTCAAATATTTTTTTAATTCTTCATCAGAAAGATATTCAAAAAGATCTGTAAGTTCATCAATATCAGTAGATCTAAGAATAAACTCTTTATCTTCATCACTTAAAAAAGATATCGCCAAGGCCCGCATAGGTTCAGAAAAATGTGAAAAAACTTCAACGCGAACATCACCAGGAAGCTTATTAAAAATTAAAGAAAATGCATTTCTATCCACCCTCGCAAAAAATAGGGCAATATCAGCAGGGTGGAATGAAATAAACTGCTCCCACAAAGCTTTCGCCTCAGGTGTGCTAAAGTTTATAACTTCATCCAAATTCTGTAATATATTTTCAAAAATTATTTTGGACTCCATGATAGTCCTCCTACATTTTTAATAAATTGCTCGATATTATAGGAAACAATTCCTACCACCCCAATACAACATAGAATTCTCCTGCTATGTCAAGCATACATTTAATATCAACCCGATGCCCCTTCCCAGAATAATTTGTCATAAAAAAAAGAGTTTTTGAACGTTTATTATATCAACTAAAACAAAAAGGCTCAATCTCGCATTTATAAAGGTTCATAGCCTTTAAACTTGACATAACACCCCATTTTTCTAACACTAATAATATTACAGATAAAATCAAACAAGGTAAAAAATGACAAAAGTCACCCAAATATCCGAAAAAAAAATTACACCAGGAACAAAATTCCAATTTAATGCCTCAACAGATGATGCAAATAAACGGCTTGATGTTTTTTTAACAGAACAGTTCGAACATTACACTCGCAGTTACTTTAATGTACTCATCGAAAACGAACGCGTTTCTATAAATGGCAAAATAAGTAAAAAAAGTGGTATCAAACTAAAAGAAAACGATTTAATAGAAATAACATTTCCAGAAGCTCGTTCAATAAATCCAAAAGAGTTACAAGAAAACATTAAAGTAAAAGTGCTACTTGATCATGAAGACTTTTTAATCATCAATAAACCTGCCGGATTAGTTGTTCATGAACCCCTATCTGGTTATTCTGAACCTACATTAGTTGATTGGTTACTTTTAAATTATCCAGAACTTAAAGATGTCGGCCTAAGCGAACGCCCTGGAATAGTCCACAGACTTGATAAAGATACTTCAGGTATTTTGGTCATTCCAAAACATAATGCTGCACATGCAAAACTTTCTAGTCTTTTCAAAAACCGTAAAATAATAAAAAAATATAAAGCCATTGTTAGAGGTCACACAGATCCAGAAGGTTTTATTGATTTACGAATAACACGACATCCCCAACACAAAACAAGAATGATGTGTTCTACAACAGAAGGTCGTGAATCACTGACCAAATACAAAGTAGATCAATATTTTGAAAATACAACATTAGTCGATGTTCAGCTTGTTACGGGCCGAACACACCAAATTCGTGTTCACTTCAGAGCCATTGATCATCCATTAATTGGAGATACAATTTACGGAGAACCCTCTAAATTAATTTCAAGACAAGCATTACATGCATATCATTTAGAATTTGATTACAACGGTGAAAAAATATTGATTAATTCTGAATTACCAGAAGATATGCAAAACTTAATAAACAATCTAAAAAAAATTAATTAAATTACTAAAAAATACATCTAATACATTCGCTTGATTTTTTTTACAAAGAAAAGTAACATGTCTTGCGAGTTGGGAAGGAATCGTAGTAATGAAGCCTTTTTTATGCTCAACTTTCGAAAAAACGAACCAACAAAAAAGGACCTAAAATTAGGTCCTTTTAATTTTTTAAAAATTTTGTCACAGGCTCTAGTTGATAATAAAAAATTTCAAAATCCAATATCACTAACTTCTTCAATTAATTCAGAATCTATATTTTGTTTGTCACAACAATCATTTTTAACATTTAGTGGAAGCAATTTTGATCTTTTTTTAATGGTTTCAAACTGAACACTAAATTTTTTATAAGCTAAAGGCGATGATCTAAATTCCATATTCTCTTCGTTTTTTTCTTTCGCCTTTTTGGTCAAATTATAAGACCCCGTACATAAAACAGGCCGACTATCAAAATTCCTTTCAAAAATCCAAAATTTATTATGCTGAATAGGCACCCTACTGGACATTTTCATTTTAAGACCAATGTTTTCTTCGTGATAATTTTCGTCGGTACCCGCCGGCCTGTACATCCAAATTTGAACACCCCTTTTATGTAAAAAACTAAGCGGTGAAGTTAGACTCCAAAAAGTAGGGTCTACTATTATTTCAATTTTTATACCCCTAGCTTGAGCCCTTTCCAAAGCCTTTGCTATTTCCAGATCAGTAAAAACCCAAACAGTAAGCTTAATACTTCTTTGCTCTCTATCAATAAGAGCGATTAACAATTTTGATATCAATCCGTCATCATCAGGTGAAAAAAAAATATTTTCAATAGTACCATCAGCATTACGTAAATAATCTCGAGGATTTAAAATTTTTATTTCAGTTGAATAAATCGCAACAAAAAAAAATATCTGTAAAAAAAAGAAGCGCTTAAAATTTCCAGCGCATTTCAACCTCTGCTCCAAGATCTCCCCTTTCATCTTTCATTGCTCTTAAGCTCATTTCATCTGATAAAAGATATTCTACTTCAAGCCGAGTGTCTTCTGTCAAGCTAAAGTTTTTTTGAATTAATGCATGAAGTCGCTCACTTGCTTCAATTTCAATTGTACCTCGCAAACCACCTCTGCCAGATTGATCATTAAAACTAGGAATAATATGAACATTACGCAAAGGTCGAAATAAACTTTTAAAATATTTATCAAGCTTTGAAACAGATTGAGCTGGCCCAAAAAGAACATTCTTTAAATTTTGCATCAACAATGTTGGCATAATTATGCTTAAAGAACTTTCTTCCGAACCTGCCAACAATAAAGATATTGTTTGTTCTTCAGTCAAAAAAGGCGATGTTTCAAAATTTATCAAAGGATTGGATAAAGAACCTTCTACACGCATTGTTACGTTATATTTTTTAACCTTATTACGGGCCACAAGTTCAAGAATTGGATCCAATGGTTGATGGGGTAAAAAGAAAATTTTTCCAGTCACAATATTTAAAGGCCTATATGGAAATTTAAACTCGCCTTCAAACAATTCAATTGAGCCTGAAACCTCCGGGTTAGAAGAAGTACCTGATACCTTCAACACAGCCTTTGCATCTGTATTTAAAAATGAAGTTTTAATAGAAACATTGTGCCGGCTTTCTACACTAAAATCTAAATTAATATCAATCATTGAAGAACTACCACGACCTGCAAACCCTTCTAATAAATCTTTTTGAAACTCTTTAGAAAAAACGTTTTCTTTAATTTGTGTTCTATCTAAAATAACATTGCCAAAAAGTTCTGCTCGCTGGCCATCATATTGCAAAAGCAATCTACCTGAACTCACAGATATTAAATCTTGTCGCCAATTTAAAAAACATCTTTGAAATATTAATGGCGCATGAATAAATTTTACATTCATCGCATCATCTAACAAAATTGTTGCCCGATTAATCGTAATGTCTCCACGGTACAATTTGCATAAAACATCAGCAAAAACCAATTTTTTATTAATAAAATCGAATTCAAAATGACCTTCTATTTTTTCAATAAAATTGTATGTACCAGGAAAACGCAAATTACCTTCTGACTTAAAATCACCCTTTAAAACAAATTTATTATCCAAAACCCCAGTAAAAACAAACTTTCCATCGCCCTGCAAATCAAAACCCAATAAAACAGACATTACAAACTTAAATGCCTTGTAATCTAACTCCGAGACAAATTTATTAGTTTTTTGATCAACAGAACTAATAGTAAATATTTTTTTATCTACAATATCATTAAAAAAAGCACTTTTTAAAATAATTTGATTCCCCAAGCCAATATCAATTCCAAATTTTCTCTTGGCTACATTTCCTATCAATTTTATGGATGAGGGACTTAACTTTAAACCGCCCTCTAAAGGCAAATGAATGTCCATTTTTTCATTATCTATTTGCAAAGAATAATCACAAAAACAACACATTTTTTTATCAAAACTTGATTTCAAAATAAAATTATTTGGAGCAATCGACCAAAGCCCACCCTCAAATAAATTCAATGTTGTTAAATTTAAAACATCAAGCCTACCTAAACTCTTTTTATCATCCCACTGCCAAGTTCCAGAAAATAGCATATCTTTTTTTTGAACAATCAAATCACCACAAAAATCTTTAAAGCTGCAAGTTTTAAAATTCGTTTCAAGCAAATCCAAAGAAATTTTATCATAAGATAGTCCTTCAAATTTGGCTGCACCTTCGACTCCATCCAAATTTGAAACATCTCCCTTAAAATCAAAACAACAACTACCCTTGACCCGGTTTGTTTCAATATTAAATGGCAACATACTCAGCAAATTTGCAACAAATGTTCTTAATGAAAGGTCCAAACAAAAACCGTTTTTACCCGAATAAATTTTAATTGGACTTACCTTAAAAGTATTTTCATTATTTCTTAATGTAAAAACACCCTCACCATTTTTATATTCACCAGAAAGATAACAAAGCTCATCGCCCTTTTGAAAACGAGAAAGCTCTAAACTACATTCACAATCAGCCGTAACCATTCCAACTGAAGAAAAGTTCATATTCAAGTGACCAAAAAAATTCTTAAATAAATTTTTACCTAAATGCTCACACGAGCAATCCAAAATACAAACCTTCCATTTAAAAAGATTTTTCATTATTTTGGCTTCACTCGTCCAGATAGAGTTAATCTTTAAATTATTAATGCTATCAATTAAAACAACGTTCCATTTCTTTACACAAAAAGCCTTTACAAAAACCGGAAAGTCTGTTGCTGCACCACCAACTATACAATTAATATGAGAAATTAAATCTAAATTTAAATCATTAAAGGCCGATTCTGCATTAATTTTATCTGCAAAAATTTTAAGGGCTATTTTACCAGTAACCATCCAGCGAATTAAAGAAAAATAAATATCAAATTTATTGCTGTTCCACTGCCAGTCTTGAAGTGATCCTTCTTTTGGAAAAACTTTAAGATTTGTCAGTTCTGCTTTGCCCATAAAAAGATTTATTTTTTCCAGATTAAACTCAACATTGCAATCAAACAGCTCACTTAGAATTTGTTTGAATTTTCTACCCGCCAGGCGTTTAAAATGCGGATCTTCTTGCAATACAGCAAGAACAATCGCAATTCCGATTAGCAAACCTGCTAAAATTTTTTTTACAAAAGGAGAAAAAATTTTCATGAAATCAATTTCCAATTACCATCAAATTTATATTTTCTTAAAAATGAAACCTTTGCCACAGCACAACTTAAAGCAAAGGAAACCTCTTGATCTAAGTCTGTAAAATAAACAATCCCGGAGCTAATTTTTCCATCAGGATAGAAGACAATTGTCTTTTTTTCAAAGGTTATTGGATCTAAAATCTTTTCACTAAAACCAGAAGGAGGACCTTTCACATCTTTAGCAACACCAAATCGAACATTTTTAGAGATGTTTTCTTTTGATTGTTTAAAAGAATACATATTTTTTGAAATATCAAACAATAATTGTTGTGGCTCATTTTCCATCATTGCCACGTGCCGCAAATGCAAACAAATGTTATACAGTTTTTCCATTTCAAATTTTACAAACTCTTTTTTTTGAAAATTCAATTTGGGAATCGAATAAACCGTTATTATGGCTATCAAAGCTAAAACAACCAGAACCTCCAATAAAGAAAGCCCCGTTTTTTTATCACTCTTCAACGCCCTCTTGGGCAACAGCCACTGCCAATACTTCATCAATAGTTGTCACACCTTCTTCAATTCTTCGAAGACCATCTTCAATTAAAAGCTTCATACCATCTTTCATTGCCTGTTTACGAAGTATCGCGGTATCAGATCTTTCAACTGTCAATCGTGCAATTTCACCAGTCATTTCCATAACTTCAAATATTGCAAGTCGACCCTTATAGCCAGCACCAGAACAATTTTCACAACCTTCAGGTTTAGGCTCAAAAAATTTAATACTCTTTGCTCGCTCAGGCGAAATACCTAGTCTATGAATTAATTCTGCTGTTGGATGATATTCCTGTTTGCATTTTGGGCAAAGAACTCGAACCAACCGTTGGGCCAAAACACAAATTAAAGATGAGGATATTAAAAATGGCTCAATACCCATATCTATTAAACGAGTTATTGCCGCAGGCGCGTTATTTGTATGCAATGTACTCAAAACTAAGTGACCCGTTAAAGATGCCTGAATAGCAATTTGAGCTGTTTCATGATCACGTGTTTCACCGATCATGACAATATCAGGATCTTGACGCAAAATAGAACGCAAAGCAGCCGCAAAAGTTAAACCTATTTTATCTTTAACTTGTACTTGGCTTATGCCTTTCATTTGATATTCAATAGGATCTTCTACTGTAATAATATTTCTTTTGGGCGAATTTAACCTAGCAAGAACAGAATAAAGAGTAGACGTTTTACCAGAACCCGTTGGACCGGTAACCAATACAATTCCATTTGGTTGAGAAGTAGCTCTATCTACAACCGAATAATCTCTTTCAGTAAATCCTAAATCTTTTAAATCTCTAAATGTTTTTGTTTTATCAAGTAAACGCATCACAATTCTTTCACCATAAGCAACTGGCAAAACAGAAACACGAAGATCGATTGCCTTATCACCAACGCGAATTTGAATTCGTCCATCTTGTGGCAAACGTTTTTCCGCTATGTTTAAATTAGCCATAATTTTTAAACGGGAAGTAATTGCTGCTTGAGCTCTTTTTGGTGGCATAAAAACCTGGTGCATAACACCATCAATACGATATCGCACTCGAACATCTTTTTCTTCTGGTTCTATATGAATATCAGAAGCATCTCTTTTAACGGCCTGAAATAAAATCGAATTAACCAATTTTACAATTGGAGCTTCAACACCCATGCCCATGATATCTTGTTCTTCAACACCAGAAAGTTCCAATGTTCCTGAAAGATCCTTTTCTTCTTCCAAATCTTCTATCATCTGCTTTGTGCCTTCAAGAGGATAGTAACGATTGATTGAATCAATAATCACTGACCTTGTTGCAACAGCAACTTGCGCCCTGCCACCAAGCATTAAATTAAGTTCATCTACTGGTTGAAAATCTAAAGGATCTGAAGTCAAAATGTACAATTCTTCATCAATTACAACCGGAACAATTACATTGTCACGTAAAAATTTAAGCGGCACTAAAGCTAATTTTTCTGGGTCCGCCATTTTTTCTGTAACAGATTCAACATAATTGAGTGAAAGCATTTGTGAATATGCTTTTGCCAAATTTTCTTGAGTTAAAAATTGTTTTTCTAAAAGACAGCTGGTTACAGATTTTCCACTACTGCCAATATCGACTAAACACTCTTGGATCTGAGCGGCTTTTACAGCCCCCATCTCTAATAAGATTTCTTCCAATTTTTTATTAAACATAGATAAACTCCGGCAAAAACTTAATTTTTAAATTTATTCATTTTTAATTAATTTTATTTGTAGTATCACACTATTATCACAAATCACAAAGCTTTGGCAATTCACTTCCGTCAAAATACAGTGTATTATTGTAATTTAAACAATTACCACACATTTAAACCAATAGGAATTAATGTAATGAAAGTTAGATCAAATAGTTTATTTTTATGTCTAGCCATCGGTTTAATTGCACTTCCAGCCTGCCAAGGCAAAAAAAACACAAAAACAAAAAAAGAAAAAAAAGTTAACTTGGCCTACAAAGAATGGTCCAAAATGAACTTTGATGAACTAAATCAACTAAAAAATGAATACGTTGACTCAAAAAGATATGACTTAGCAATTAAATGTCTTGAAAGACTAGAAAAATTAGAAGATATTAGCAGAGAAAATTTACAAAAAGTTCGATTAGAAATGGCCGATATTTGCTTTGAAAATGGCCAACTTCCAAAATCCGCCGAATATTATAAAAAATACGCCGATTTTTATCCTGGTAGCAAAAATTCTGAATATGCAACATACAAAGCTATTCTATGTAAATTCTATTCAACGTTAAGCGCAGACAGAGATCAAAAACAAACAGAAGAAGCCTTAGAACTTGCCGACAAATTTTTAGAAAGATCTTCAATTTATAAAGAACATGCTGACGAAGTGCGAAAAATTAAACAACAATGTCAAAACAAACTATTCGAACGGGATGAAAACATTTTTAATTTCTATTTAAATAGAGGCAGCAATAAAGCGGCAATCGTTAGACTTGAAAACATAAAAAAAACATTCACAAATAACAACATGAATATGGAACCCAAAATTTTAGCTCTTGAATGTCAACTTGCCCAAAAATTAAACAACACAAAATTATTTGAAGAAAAAACCAAATTACTTGCAGATAAGTACCCAGACCATGCTATTAAAATTGCTCAAACGGCTCCGAAAAAAAAGAAATACCGACACTTCTAAGGAACCTGAAACTAAATCTCTTGGCAATAAAGGCGAAGCAGAAACAGCCACATGGCTTCAGAAGCAAGGCTTTAAAGTTATCGAACAAAACTACAGAAAACGTTTTGGAGAAATTGATATCATTGCTACAAAAAAAGATCTTATTGTATTTGTAGAAGTAAAGGCACGGAAAAATAGTTTTTTTAGCATGTCCTTATTAGTTACCCCCTCAAAACAAAAAAAAATTATCAAGACGGCAAAAGATTTTTTAAGCAAACATGATTTTCAAAATAAATCAATTCGTTTTGACATAGCTCTTCTTGATTACTCTGCATCCAAATCAGAACAAATAAAATATATATCAAACGCATTTTGCGGATCGGAACTTTCCAGCTCAGGACAAAATTTATGAACAAATTTTTAAAAAGAACAATCACAGGCACAATTTTAGCCTTAACCTTATGGTATATATTTTTTTGCGCACCTATTATTTACCTTTCCATAACATTTCTAGCAATCTTACTTTGGATTTTAACCCAAGAATGGGCAAATCTATTTAAGCCAAGCACTTTTTTATTCTGGATTCTCACACCTATTTACCCAATTCTTCCTTTCATATTTCTTATTTTATTGAATCAAAACCCATCATCACGATTCTTAATCTTTATAATGTTTTTAATTGTAGCCAGCTTTGATACTGGCGGATATTTAGTGGGTAAAACAATAGGCAAATATAAAATAATCCCAAAAATCAGCCCCAAAAAAACATGGGAAGGATTCTTTGGCGGATGCATTCTAGCGCTAATCAGCATCCTTACGTACAGATTCTTAATGAATAGAACCGAAAACTTAATTTTAATTATCATTATAACACTTATCACCTGTCTTATTTCATTCGCTGGTGATGCCTTTGAATCGTGGCTTAAACGCCTTTCCAAAATAAAAGATTCTAGCTACATTCTTCCTGGGCATGGTGGATTTATGGATAGACTTGATGGAGCCATGTTTGCAGCTGTTTTTTTCTATATTTTTCAAGGCTTTTTAATAACAGTTTTTAGATAAAAAGCCCATCTATCTTACTCATTTTGCGATCAATTCAATCTTTTTTTTAAATATTCGATTCTTTTTCTTGACAAAATGGCGCAGGAACTATACTTTTTATATGTCTTTTTTAGACAATTCATTGACATCAAAAAATTAAATGGGAGCCGTTAGCTCAGTCGGTAGAGCAACAGCCTTTTAAGCTGTGGGTCGCTGGTTCGAATCCAGCACGGCTCACCATTTTTTGTCCCCATCGTCTAGCCTGGTCTAGGACATCGCCCTTTCACGGCGGAAACGGGGGTTCAAATCCCCCTGGGGACGCCATATTTTATTAGAATATATGGTTCAATCCAGAAATTTTAAAAGCCGAGTTAAAAAACTCGGCTTTTATTTTTTTAAATTTCAAATATTTCAAAGATTCTTGTAAGTTAAAAAGCAAATCAAATAGACTGCAGCTAACGTTGAAATACTCTTAAAAAAGGAGATACTTTTATGAAAAATTTTTCATATTTTTTAATTTATTTAATCTTAATAATCCAAAACCAATTTTCTCTTTCCAGTGACAATTCAATTCAAAAAATGGTCATACAAGTGCCTATTGCAAGCATATTCACCGAACCAACAGAGATTTTAGATTTAAACAAGCCATATTTTTTAGATGATGACCTATCAACCCATAATACCCAAGTTATTTATGGAGACTATGTTTTAGAAAAAATATCAGAAAATGGATGGTCAAAAATAATCGCAATTCAACAACCAAATTATAATAGAAGAACAAAAGAATGGAACTACTGTGAAGGATGGATTGAATCAAAAAACCTAAAAAATATAAATGAATTTTCATCTAAAAATCTTATAATTTCAAGTTTATGGGCAAATATTTATAGTGAACCCAACAATCTAAAAGATCCTATGTTTAAATTACCAATTGCTTCATATTTAGATGGTAAACAAATAAATAAAAACTGGTGGTCTGTTAGTCTTCTTAATAACACACAAGGCTATATTAAATCTTGTGATGTTCGTGAATTAAACAAAACAAAAGAAAAAAGTATTCCACAATTGCGTCAAGATATAGCAGAGACTGCCGAATTATTTTTAAATCAACCCTATGTCTGGGGAGGCACAAGCGCCTTTGATACAGATGAAAAAAAAATAATCACGGGTGTTGATTGTGCAGGACTTGTTGGACTAACATATAAAAGCTTTGGCATCAAGATACCTCGTGACTCCCATCCTCAATATGCAAAAGCCAAACCTATATTACATGGAAAAGATTTGCAACCAGGCGATTTAGCCTTCTTAAAACAAGAAAAACATAACTACGAACGAGTCAGCCATGTTATGATTTACATTGGTGACCAAATGTTCATCGAATCTACAGGTAAAAAAGGCGTATACGGCACGCAAAAAGTGTCCGCTAAAAATCGATTCGGAAAAGAGCTTTCTGAAATTTATAATGAAGACATAGCAGAAGATAAAGAAGCAAATCAAAGATTCAAACTGTGCTTTGGAAGTTTTTTAAATAACCCTGAAGATATTGCGCAAATGATGGATCAAACAATAAAAATATAAAGTAATCAAAGGGCCTCTGGAATAAATCCAAGAGGCCCTAATTTTTTAATAATCATTATTACAATTACAAATCACCATCAAGATATTGGAATGATTGACAACTACAAAAAACAGCATCATCATTACCAGACGTTTCTATCTCTTCAGTTATATTTGTACAACTTTTTACCGCTCTCCAACTATTTTTATTATCTGTTTGCGTAAAATTATAAGTTTGCATAGCCCTTGTTTTTTTTCCCGCCGAATTATCAGTTTGAACAGCCATTTTTTTTATTTTCACATTATCAGTTTGAACAGCAACACTTCTAGTTTCAATTCGAGGAACTTCAACAGTTGCAAAATTTTGCGGTGCCGGAATACATTTTATAATTTCAATTATAGGCAAAGTTAAATTTTCTCTAGTCTCAAATATTTTTTCTGATTCTAAATTTTCCATAGAATTTTTTGCCAAATCATAAAGATTATTCGGAATAAAATTTAAAACACTTTGTAAATAATTAAAAGCCTGATGTCTATTCGGCTCAGCTACACACATGCATACTTTTTGTTTTAAACAATCAACACCAATCAGCAAACAAATTAATGGAAAAGGTGTCCAATCTTTATTATGTAAAACTTCTACAGGATGACACCCTTTGTTATTCCATGCAGAATAATAATTTTGAATAAAACAAAACAATTCAAAAAGAGTTCTTTCTTCCGGATTAATATTAACCCAATCACCAGGTCTATCTTTTATATAAGTATCAAAATGCTTATTACTAAGCATTTTTTTATATAAATTACAATTTTCTAAGTCACTTTTTGATATTTTAATTTTTTCCAAATCTTGAAGAAAAATTGATATTACTAAACCATCTGGCTGATAAACGTTCAAAACATAATATTGATTATTTGATTTATCTTCACTTGCTTGAACGGCATAAAACATATTCAAAAACATCAACACAAAAACAAACATAAACTTGTTCATAAAGAACCCCTCTAAAAAAACCTTAAAATGTCGTTGTTATTAAATCACAGAATAAAAAAAAGTCAAAAAAAACAATTACACATCTATCTTTTTAATTAAAATATAAACAACACCAACAAGATTTTATAATTTATTTACACGGACAACAAGCACGTATCAACGCATTCATCCAATATTTTTTCAGACCAATAAACTATATCTTCACACAGACCAAAAGTAGTTTCTTCAAACAAACCAAACCCATCTTTAGGCGCCAACAAGCTCTGCAATTTTTTATAAATCAAAAACAACAATTGTTTAGCTGCCTGAACATCACCCATTTTTACTTGATTAACAGTATTTTCAACATGTTCATCAGTTAGGCCTCCAATAATGTTATACAAAAATTCAAATAAATTCAGACAACAATAACAGCAATTATTTTCTATTTCTGCATCTGACAAATTCTTTTGTTCAAAACAAGCCAAACCTAAAAATAAACAGCAACCATAACCAAAACGAGCAGAACCACACTTCTTCATAAAAGCCAAAATAAGACAGCGCATAAAAGTTTGCTCTGAGATCCCGTTTGCCATACCAAGTAATTTAAAATGTATAAATTTTTCATCCAATTTAAGGTTTGTTAAAGTACCCTCAATAAGCTCTCGCCCATGCATAAGATCTTCATCATACCATTCCGAATTCATTAAAAGCTCCCAGGAGAGATAAATTGCTTTTTTTATCATGTTTATAAAACACTTTTGATCGCTCATTTCATTCACAAAGATTTCCTGATTTTCACAATCAAATTTTAATTTTTTAAAAAATGCTCGTTTATCTAGAATAGCATTTTTACCCCATGTCTTTTTTAAGGTATCTGAAAAAAGAGAACAGCTACTATCAATAAGCTTCCAATATTTTTTCAACAGAGAATAATCCTCAGGAAGCAATAATTCACGATATTTTTTAAAATTTTCATATATTTTCCAGTCCTCTTGGGGTGTAGTCAAAAAAAAACACATAGCATTAATTTTTTGTTTTTTAGCTTCTGCTGAAGAAAAACCCATTTGATACATGCAAATACAAAATAAAAAAAGCCACGTTCTCAAAATCAGCATATTGGACAAATTGGACAAAATTATACCTTTACTTTATAATTTAACTAATATTTAACATTGAAAGGATACTTTATGTTATCAAAAAATGAATTCTTAGGATACTTCTATATTATTTTAGGTTCTTTTTTAGCTTTAACTTTAGCTGCAAATTTACTTATTAAAATTTTAATTTTAATAATAGCATTCACATTTATCTACAAAGGAATATCTAAATTAAACCCTGCCGGTATGACCGTTTTTGCATACCGTACATATTCAAAATTCACAAGAAAATAAAAAATACCCTTCTTAAATAAGGAACCGCAATGAATACATCTTTTTCTATTGAAAACACACTAAAACAAACCCTCCAAACATTTAAACAAAATATTGGTTTAATGCTTTACATGGGCATCGTTTACACAGGCTACCTATGTACCATTAGCTTCTTCAGCATAATTCTAAAACCAATACCAACAAACATTGGAGACATTATTTTGACTGAGGTAATTTCTCAATTGATTAATAGTATAATAACCTCTGTTATTTATATCGGGATATTCAAAATCTGTTTAAATTTATTTCGCAAACAACCAATAAAAATATCTGACCTATTTTCTCAAATTAAAAAACTTGGAAACTTTTTTGTTGCAAACATTTTGTGCGCTCTAATCGTTATTCCAGGCCTTATATTATTTATAGTTCCTGGATTAATCATTTTAACAACCTTTATATTTTTTATACCAACAATAATTGACAAAAACTACAACCCAATAAAGGCTTTAGACTTTTCAAAAAAACTTTCTCAAGGCAATAAATCAAAGCTTTTCTTTTTATTAATCATAGTCTTTTTTGGCGTAGGTATATTCATGCTACCATTTTTTATCTTATACTTTTTAATATTAACAAAGCAGGGTGGCCTGACTGAAATAGCATTAATGGATCCAAAAATATCCGCACTTTACGCCCAGATTTTATACATACCCGGAATAGTTATAACCCCATTTGTTGCTCTACTTATAACAAAAACATATCTAATTCTTTTAGAAATCTGGGAACAAAAACAAAAATTGAATTTTCAACAAAACTCTAGCATTTCAAATCCCGAAGAAATCAAACAAGATTATTCAGTAGAAACACCTGAAGAAACAGAACAATTTAAATAATTTTTTAAATTAATTTCAATTTTAAGGGCTGTACACATTCAACTATTGACTGTTAAAAAATTGCTATATAAAAATAAAGTTATTTGTTTAATTTTTATCTGAAAGAAAAATAATGGAAAAAACGTTAAATATATTCGACTCAATTGTATTTGGGTATAAAAAATTCTGGCAGTCAAAATGGGCATTAATATCATTAGGTGCAATCCTCTACTTAATTAACAAACCTTCATTTGTTGTCGAAAGGCTTGCAGAAAACAATCCTCAAGTCACACTTCTGCCATTATTATCCTTAGCTGTTGATATATTAAGTTTGATAGTAATAAGCATGATAATGCCAGGCATAATACAAATTCTGCTCGAAGCCTATAATGATAAAATATCTATTCACGAAATAACTTTTTCTAAACTATTTTCAAAAATAAATTTAACCCCAAGATACGCTCTTGGTTTTGTTATTTACGGCCTAATTTGTCTTGGTGGTACAATTTTGGTAATTATTCCTGGCATAATATGGGGTATTAAATATTGCTTCTGGATCTTTATTTTGATTGATAAAAACCTTTCAGCTTGGGAATCAATTAAATTTAGCGGAAAAATAACCTACGGCTATAAAAAGAAACTCTTAATCTTACTACTTGCATCACCAATATTAGCCATCATAACTTTTTTAATAGGTTTTTTTCCTTGTCTCTTATTAATTTGCATACACCTTTACAAACAACTTCTTAGTTTCTATGAAGAAAAACATGGGATCACAAATTAAATCCACACAATAATTCGTATAAAAAAGGCGGCCCACAGATAGGGCCGCCCTTTTTGTTAATTAACTAAAAATTAATTTCTATAATCTCGCTTAAATTTCTTTTCTATCTCAGAAAAAGCAAGTAGCCAACCAGTTGGTCGACCATGAGGGCATGTAATTTTATTTGAAGTTTGAGAAAGATCATCAAGAAGTTTAAACATTTGTTCACGATTAAGTTCGTCACCAGCCTTGACCGCAGCTGCACATGACATTTTTGCATGAACTTTTTCATGTACTGCTTTAAAAAAATCTTTTTCATCTAAATCATTATATTCAATAATCCAACCAATAACTTGTTTAACAAGCTCTTCTATGCAAATCTTTTGAGTGTCAATTGGCGTTGCTTTAACTACAATCTGACCCTCGCCAAACAATTCAAGTTCAATTCCGTGCTTATTAAATAAATCTAAATTTTCTTCAATCAAAGAAAGATCTTGAGCTGAAAGTTTAATTATTTTGGGGAACAACAATCCAACAGTAGGCACATTTTCAAAACGCTGTACATATTGTTCGTAAAGAACTCTTTCATGAGCTGCGTGTTGATCAACAAAAAATAGACCTTCTTCTTTTTCTAATAAAATATATGTTTTTTTATACTGACCAATTAATTCATAATCGCGTTCGGCAAGAATTTGTTTTTCGCCCATTTGAATTATTTGTTGTTGATCAAGATCTCTTTTGTTAAATACTTGATTTAAAATCGCAAAAGATTGATCATCTCGATTCTTCAATACAACGCGATTGGTTTCATTTAAAATAAAATCTGGTTGAGATGAAATCGAAAACGATTCTGAATTTAAATTTAATAAATTTTCTGTTGATTCATGTTTAACAACATCTTGTTTATCAAACCGGTTCAAATCATCTGAAAACGTTTCTAAACGCTCATTTTGAATAGAATTTATTTTTTCAAAAGGGTCTGAATCAAAAGAAAATGTATTAATTAAATCAAAAGGGGCCCTTTTTAAATCTAAATTTGCAAAACCTACCTCATGTCCACGCTCTACTTTGAGATATTCTAAGCTCACATTCTTTTTTAAAACTGATGAAAGCTGATCCTCCAAAGCTTGACGAACCGCCACCTGAATTAAAAGCTCAATTTTACGGGGATTAAAAAATTGAACCTCTTCCTTCCTTGGATGAATATTTACATCAACCAACGCCTGATCCAATTCAACAAATAAAAATGCTGCAGGAAATCGCGCAGGAGGCGCAACATTCAAATACGCTTTAATCAATGCATTAGAAAGCTTCTGATTTTTAACCCAACGTTTATTTACAAAGAAAAAAATCTGCCCTCTATCATATCTAAAATATTGATGATTCGAAGCCAACCCAAAAACAGAAACACCTGCCTTTGAATCTTTTTCAGAAACTTCAATTAAATTTGCAGAAAAATTAGAATCCCAAAGTTGTACAACACGAGATTTAAGGTCACTTACAACGGGGCAGTTATGAATCAATTTACCTTCAGAATGCAACTTAAAATGAATATGTAAATAATCCAAACAAAAGGCCTGAAATAAACTTAAAATTTGACGCCACTCTGTTTCTTTTTTTTTCAAAAACTTTTTTCGAGCGGGAACATTAAAAAACAAGTTTTTAATTGTAAAATCTGTACCATTAGAAGCAGCACACTCAGCAAATTCAGTTTCTTTACCACCATCTAAAACCATTTTCAAACCAGTTTGCGCACCGTCTTCTTTTGTAATTAATGTAATTTGAGAAACAGCGGAAATACTAGAAAGAGCCTCACCTCTAAACCCAAAAGTTGAAATAGACTCCAAATCTTCTACAACAGAAATTTTACTTGTTGCATGATGCTCAAAACACATTCTGGCATCGTCAACGCCCATGCCACAACCATTATCTATAATACGAATTAAGGTTTTGCCACCATCTTCAAGATAAATAGAAATCTGTGTTGCACCAGCATCGATCGAATTTTCCACCAATTCTTTTACAACATTTGCAGGTCGCTCTACAACCTCACCGGCGGCTATCTTACGAGCTTCTGAATCTGAAAGCTTACGAATTTTTGACATAATATTTTTCGAGATATTTTAAAAAATTAACAAAAATTCATGTTAACAAAAAGATGAAAAAAGTCACTTACAAAACAATTTCTACTGAAAATGTAATAGCTTTTAGATTACTTTCTTGCACAAAATTAACTGTTTTTAAACTAACGTTCTTAGCCCAAGAAAATTTTTTAATTTGTGTAAGCATCTTTTCAGTAGAATTTGCGCCCAAGCCCTTTACACGAACTAATAACTTATTTTTTTCTACCTGCGTCACTGTCTCAATATCAATCCCCTGCGGCACACAACTCAATAAATCATTCAAATAAGATATTCTCTTGTTTTCAATTCGTTTATTTTTTTGTTTTTGAAATGCCGCAAGCTCTTTTTCTACCCCTTGTTGTTCCAAAACAAAATTATTTTGATCAGTATCAATTTGAGCAAACTGTAGATCAACCTCTTTGAATTCTTGATATAAACTTTGAGCAGCAAGGTATCGTCGCCACAAAGGCAAAGAAAATAACGCTAAACAAATAATTGTTATAACCAAACTAATTACAGAAAATACAAACCAACGTTTCAATGATTTCTGTTTCTTGTTTGTTAAAGATTTAACCAAACTACTTTGCATTTTTTTCCTTTTTTAATAGTTCAACCCTTTATATTTTTATTTAATAATGACAAACCCATCGATATCTCAAAAAAAACTGCCTGAACTACAATCTTGCAACCGCTGATCTATCCTTGCCTGCCAAATCTTTTTCAATATCCACGTCAACAAAACCAGCCGACTCCAATAATTTTTTAAGAATAGGTCCTTGATCAAATCCAATTTCTAAAACAATTTTAGGGACGCCCTTAAAACATTCACCGGACTGTAAATAATATTTAGCTCCAACAACTATTCTTTCAATAATCGCAAGGCCATGGTTTTCCGCAATCAATGCCGCCTCATCTTCCCATTCAGTTACAGAAAGATCTAAGTCATCCCAAACTAAAGGATCAATGTACGGAGGATTGGAAATTATCAAATCAAATCTTTGATCAACTGGTAGATTTTCATAAACATCAGAATTAACAAATTCAATATTTCCAAGCTCATTTAATTCTGCATTTTCTTGAGCAAGGTAAAGTGCCGCCTCGGATATGTCTGTTGCAACAAAATCAAAGCTAGGAAAGGCTTTTGACAAAGCAATTACAATACAACCTGAACCTGTACATAAGTCTAAAACTTTTAATTTTTTATCTTTACAAGGTTTTAGCTTTTCTATCAAATTCAATACAATTTCTTCTGTTTCTGGCCGAGGAATCAAAACAGGAGGACGAACTAATATTTTAACACCACAAAAATTCACATAACCAATCAAATACTGCAGTGGCATATTTTCTTGAATTAATTTTTCAAGCCAAATTTTCAATTTTTTTTCTTGCGATTCCGTTAATTTAAAATCTTTTTCCGCCAATAAATGTGCTCGTTTCTTTTCACAAATTTCTTCTAAAATCCACCAGGCATACATTTGAGAAATTTCCGAATCATAAACTGAGCTTAATTTATCTGCTATTTTTTTTGTTAATTCTAAGATTTTCATATCTACCCTTATTTAAGCCAACTTTACAAATCCAAAATAAATTGCGCACGCTGTAAAAATAATCTTAAGCGTCTATAATCATTGCCCGAAATCAAAGAAAATGTATCAACAAAGAGATCAATCTCTGGTTTTCCCCAAACACCCTGAACCGATAAATTCTTTAAAATAGCCAAAAGTAATTCATCTAAATTAAAAATTTCTTGCGATGCCCCAAACAAAACATGCAAAAAGCGTTCAGAACTAAAAAATCTCTTAACCTCCGCCGTTGAAGCCAAACTAACAAATGAATGAATTTTAGGAGGTTCAGGAGCTAAAAGATAATATAAAGTCTCTCGTTCCAAGTACCCCACACTCAAACAAGAAAAAGTAGTTCTTAAAAATTCAAAAATTTGCGGTTGTTCCCGAACTAATTCTTCATACGTTTTTTGATAAGCAACTGGCTGACGAATAGGATCAATCGAACCAGTATTAATTTGATGAACAATTCCAAAGGCAACTCTATTACCACAATCAACAGAAACCAAGGAGCCAAATGCAGGATATTTGTGCCATTGCCAACTTTGAGCAATCCATCCATTCAAAGAACTCTCTATAACTTCAGAAAAGCATTCCTTGTTTTTCATATTCAGCACTTTCATCTTTAGTTTCTAAATTTCCTAAAAATGACAGTCTATGAATTATAGATTTGTTATTCAAGACTAATGCATTCCAATGCGCTTTTGTGCCGTATCCTTTATTGCTTTCCAATTTATAAGCAGGAAAAATCTTACCAAATCTTTGCATAATTCTATCCCGTTGCACTTTAGCAACAATAGAAGCCGCTGCAATTGAACTAGATTTAGATTCACCTTTATCAAAAGATCGAACCTCCACCCCAAAGATCTCTAAGGGCATAGAATCAACTAAAACATATTTTAAATGGGGTTTTGCAGACATCATTAACTGATTAACCGATTTTGCCATAGAAATAAGGGTAGCCTGATAAATGTTCTGCTGATCAACAACCCTATGACTTACAACCGAATAACTAAAAATTCCGTTTTTACAAATCCATGCAAAAGCCTTTTGCAACTCATTTTCATCTAAAATTTTTGAATCTTGCAAAAGAGAAGAAGTTTTTCCTTTATTTAAGACTACCGCAGCTGTAACAAGAGGACCAGCCAAACAACCTCGGCCAACTTCATCAACACCACAAACTAGACAATTTTCAGCCCAAGATTCTTTTTCAAAATGATTTTTAATGAATTTATACTTAATCTTGACCATCTAAATCTCAAATTAAGGGCTATTTTCGCCCAAAGACACATTATTTTATTCTTATTGAAATAGCTATCATATAAAAAAAAAGCAAGCTTCTCAAGTCAAAACAGGCCTATTTGTAACTTTTTTTTAAAAAGGCATCGCCACAACACCCATCCAATCAACCTTTTTACCAAAAATACAACAAAGCGGTGCTTACAAACCCAGTTGACAAACTGAATTATTCACGTACTCTTAGAAACATATACAGCATAATTTTTAAAATAATTTAAACGCGGATAGGCAAAAGGAGGAACAATATGACTTGTTCAACAGAATTAAGAGTAAAAGAGCTCTTAAGAGAAAAAGGCTGGACTACCAAAGTCTTAGCTGAAAAAACCGGACTTTCTGAAAGTTATTTAACTCACATAAAAAACGGAACAAGAAGATGGAATGAAGATTCCCTCAAAAAACTTGCAAACGCTTTTGAAATTTCCCCTACAGAAATGTTTGTCCAAAGAAGGCAAAGAACAGATAATATAAGCAACAATGTAACACTACCAGAAACATCTGAAGCCGAACTAAAAATTCAAATTGTTCCTGTTGTTGGTGACATTCCAGCAAATCCATCACCTTACAATAATCAGTTAATGCAGGTTACAACAGGTTTTAAAGATATCTTTGTACCAGTATTAAATTCTGAAGACTCATCAATGTTTGCCTACACAGTAGAAAGCAATACATTGGCACCTGTCTTTATTAAAGGTGATTTATTGATAATTTCACCTGAAACATGGACAAGATCTGGCGATATAGCTGCTGTTGAATATGGAAATGATGTTCCAGTAAGAACAATTGCCCAAGTTACATATACAGAAGATTTTATTGTTCTTGAATCCATCAATCACAAGCAACCTCCAATTGCATTAATTAGAGGCAAAGATCAATTTAGAATCATTGGCAGAGTTATTGCTCGCCATCAAAACTTAGTGTAAAACTTTAAGAGAAAGTTAATAAATAATAGCTTTCCCTTATTTTTCTGATAAGCTAATCCGGGTGTTGGTATTTTCCAACACCTTTTTAGTTAGGTAATTTTTAAATATAAAAAACCTAACTTTGCTAAATAAAACAGCTATTTAAGCTAGTTTTATAGTTAAAAGTTTAACTTCCAGTTAGCATAAGGAGTACAAATGCTACGTTACGAGACACTCATCTTGGCTTCTCCAGAGATTTCCACAGAAGAAATCAAAAACATGGAGACGCAAGTTGACAGAATTATCAAGAAATACAAAGGAACAGTAATTTCCTTTGAAAAATGGGGTAAATATTTACTCGCATACCCAGTCAAAAAACATGACTACGGCATTTACTTCCTAGTTCGATACGAACTCGAAGAATCAAATAATAATCAACTTTATAAAGATATAGATATGCTTTTCAAGCTTAAGTTCAGCGATGCTGTTCTAAGAAGCATGGAAACTAGCCTGAATCCAAATGGCTCACTAGTTTACCTAAGACCTAAATCTGCAGAAGAAACAACAGTAAAAGACGTTGATTCATTCTTAAAAGAAAATAAGATGGAAGGCCTATTAGGTTCTGACGAAAAAAAGTCTCGATTCACTCCCAAAAAGAGAGAAGTTGCTGAAGTTTTTGAAGAAGATGATTTCGAAGAAATAGAAGGAGCAGAATAATGGCCGGAAAAGCTAAACAAAAAATCAAACTAAGATTAAGCTCCAGATTAGTTAAGAAAAAGACACGCAGAAAAAAAGGTTTTAATGGTGCTAAACACTGTAGATTCTGTGGAAATGCAGAAAATTTACAAAACTTAGACTATAAAAACACAGACATGTTAAAACACTTTTTAACAGAAAGCGGTAAAATTCTTACATCCAAAATTTCTGGTAACTGTGCAAAACATCAAAGAGAACTTTCTTCTTGTATTAGAAAAGCCCGTACAATGGCTTTAATACCTTATACATGCGCAGGCTAAAATCTGATTTTAGAATTTTAAAAGAAACCAAAAGGGTCTCGACGCAAGTCGGGGCCTTTTTTATCCTAAAAAGACAAAGATATAGACCTCAAAGCCTCAACTAAAGGTTATATTTACATAAAGAAACCATTCTGCTAAAATAGATATATTCCAAACTTTTTCAAATTAACCTTAAGGGGGGATGAATGAATAATACAAATAGAGAAAACATTCGAAATATAGCAATTATTGCACACGTTGACCATGGCAAAACTACTCTTGTAGACGAGCTGTTAAAACAATCCGGCACACTACAAAAAATGGATACTGACCGGGTAATGGATTCCAATGACATCGAAAGAGAACGCGGAATTACCATTTTGGCCAAAAACACCGGTATAAATTATAAAGACCATGCAATCAACATTGTAGATACCCCTGGACACGCAGATTTTGGTGGTGAAGTTGAACGAACACTGCAAATGGTCGAAGGTTTCTTACTTCTTGTCGACGCCGCAGAAGGTGTTCTACCTGGTACAAGATTTGTTCTTCAAAAGGCTCTAAAATTAAATTTAAAACCTATCGTTGTAATTAACAAAATAGATAGAAAAGATGCTGATATTGAAGCAACAGAAAATCAAATTCACGATCTTTTCTTAGACCTTGCCACCCACGAAGATCAATTAAATTTTTCTATCTTGTATGGCTCTTCCAGAGAAGGTTTTATGACAAAAGATTTATCTGTAAAAAAAGATAATATGGAAGATTTACTTGATGCCATTTTAGAAACTATTCCAGCCCCTGCATCAAGACACGAAAATGATTTACAATTCTTGGTAACAAGCTTGGATTCTTCAGATTTCTTGGGAATAATCGCAATTGGAAGAGTTTTTAGCGGGTCCATTTCAGTTGGTGAACAGTTTATAACTTGTTTAGATGATTTAGTTGGACAACCTTCAAAAGTTACAAAAATTTACAAATTTGTTGGGTTAAACAAGATAGAAATAGAAAAAGCTGAATATGGCGATATTGTAGCAATTACAGGCTTTCCAAAACCTATAAAAATAAATACAACATTATGCAATGTTGGAAAACCATTCCCAGCACCTTACGTAAAAATCGACGAACCAACAATTTCTATCTTCTTATCTGTTAACAACTCTCCGTTTAGTGGACAAGAAGGAACACTTCTTACATCTAGACAAATCAAAGACCGACTAGAAAAAGAACTAGAAACAAACGTTGCTTTAAGAGTTGAACCAACAGATTCACCAGAAACATTTAAAGTTTCAGGACGAGGTCAACTTCACCTAGGTATTCTTGTAGAAAACATGAGAAGAGAAGGTTTTGAAGTACAAATTTCTTCACCTCAAGTTATTTTCAAAACAATTGATGGTCAAAAGCAAGAACCAATGGAACACTTAATTTTAGACATTGAAGAAGCGCATCAAGGTGTTATCATGGAAAAACTTGGTATTAAAAAAGCTATTATGACAAACCTAAAACCACTAGAAAATGGCAGAGTTTGTTTGGAATTTGAAGTTCCTTCCAGATCTTTACTTGGATTTAGAGGTCAATTTTTGACAGATACTCGTGGAACAGGAATAGCAAACTACAGTTTTTCTGGATACGCACCTTTTAAAGGTGATATTCCTACCAGAACAAAAGGAGCGCTTGTTTCCATGGAAGATGGTTCAACAACAGCATTTGCTCTTAACAATCTTCAAGAACGTGGTGTTTTATTTGTAGAACCAGGCGAAAAAGTTTATATCGGCATGATAGTTGGTGAAAACAGTAGAGATTGCGATATGGACGTTAATCCATGCAAAGGTAAAAAGCTTACAAACATGCGTGCCACAGGTACTGACGAAGGTATCTTCTTAGAACCACCTCGCAGAATGACACTTGAACAAAGTATGGAATGGATTGGTGCAGACGAGCTAGTTGAAGTTACTCCAAAAAGTGTTCGCCTAAGAAAGAAAACACTTAATCCAAACTTAAGAAAAAAAGATAATAGATAAGTTGGAAAAATGATAAAAAACACTTTGTTAAACCTTTCAAGGCTAAACGAAGTGTTTTTTATTTAAATGGAAAAAACTACATGAAAACTTACAAAATTATAGTTGCTTATGACGGCACAGATTATCAAGGCTGGCAAGAGCAACCTCATGGAAAAACAGTAGTTCAAGCTCTGCAAAAAAGTTTTAAAGCTGCCTTTTTTTTACCAATATTAATTAAAGGAGCATCTCGCACAGATGCGGGAGTACACGCACTTGGCCAAGTTGCTAAATTTCAAACAACACTAAACATTTCTGCCAAACAACTACTAAAAGTCTGGGAACAAAAAGTTCCTAGTGATATTTCAATTATATCCATAGAAGAAGTCGATCCTGAATTTAAACCAACTCATAACGTTATTGAAAAAACATATTCTTATAAAATATTTACTAAACGACCATTACCTCAAGAACAACGATTTGGTGTAGAATGGAAAAAAAAATTAGATATAAATAAGTTAAAAACATGCCTTAAAATTTTTGTTGGAACTCATGATTTTAGATCTTTTTGTTCAGGCTACGAATTTACAGGCGGATCCGTAAGAACCATAAATTCGATTAGCATTGAGTCAGAAAATATGAATAATACAATAACTATTGTTTTTAAAGGACCAGGTTTTTTAAAATATATGATCAGACGAATTGTTGGCGCATGTTTACAAGCAGCTTCTTGTAAAAAATTAAATGAAACAGATTTACAAAAAGCTATGGATGAAAAAAATCCATTACAAAGTTTACTAACTGCCCCAGCCAAAGGTCTAACATTAGAAAAAATTGAATATAAATAAATTCATCCGTATTTGCTTAAAGGCTTTACCGGACAAAAGAGAGGAAATATGAAAAAACTATATTTATCAATTACAATTGCAATAGGTCTTATTTTAACCGGTTACTATTTCCAAGATACCCTAATTAAATACAATCCATTTCCACCCAAAAATGGAATTTGCCGCTACAATAAATGGGTCGACGAACCTTTCCTTTATCAAATATTTAAAGAAGAAGCTAATTTGTTATTTGCCGATCCAAAAGCACCTCACAATTTTTACCCTAAACAAATGCTCCAATACATGTCCCCTATAGACAATAAAAAATACTATGGACAAATTCAAATGCGATTTATACGAGAAAATGGAAAAACAGTTGCATTTACGGTTTATTACAAAAAAAACTTCTTCAAAGGACAACTTCTTTTCTTGGGCGTTCTTGATGGTTACAGAAAAAAAGGTTACGCCACAGAATTAATCAAATATGTAATGAAGGATTTAGAACGCCAAGGTTGCACCAGCATTCAATGGGTAACCAAAGTTATTAATACCCGTGCTCAAAATCTTTATAATAAGCTTGGATTCAAATTGTTAGGCGTCTGGGATGAACACTATCACTATGAATACACCCCAAAAGAACATAGAAAATAAACTTTAATCAAATCGTTCACAATTCGCGACCAAAAGCCATAGGCAAGATTTTCACCCTCCACAAACATCCCAATAGTGCTATTTGACATTTTTTCCCGATGTGTTACAATAAAAACGTTATAAATATTATATTAATGGAAGGTAAACTATGAAAAAATTAACGCTTACTTTAGGGTTAGCACTAACATTTGCCCTAAATTGTTCTGAAAACATTGATGTAGAAAAAATAAAACTCGGCAGAATAACGACTATTATTTGTTGTAGAACCCCCGAAGAAAACGCTAAAAAGATTACACAACTTGTTAAAACAACAGGAACAGGCATCCTTGCGGACGAGGTCAAACATATCTGTGCAGCATCAAGGCCCGATAATAAAGAGGTTGCAACTACTTTTTTTAAAAAGCTTGCTCAATCACAAAGTGAAGAGCTTTTTAAAGAAATTATATTTCTAAATCCTGATTTATTAAGATTAATTTCTCAAAAAATTGAAAACGGAACCTCGGTGATTATGACTCATTGTAAAAATAAAGATTTTTTATATGAAGCCTGTATGAAATTAATAAAGATAATGCTTGAAGATGATTTTAAATATACAAGTCAAAAAGACCTTGACTCCATTTTTAGTTACATAGGCGATCCAGAAATTAATGGTAAAAAAATATGTGACGCAACAATAATTGAATTTTTTAAACTTCTTGTAAAAAATGATAGCGAAAAATTATACAATTTATTTAAAAATGTACCAAATGCAAAAGATTTATTATTCAAATATTTTCCAATTCTAAAAGAACTTTAAATGTTTAAAATAGAAAAAGGCGTCTAAAAAAGACGCCTTTTTCTATTTATAGTTTATACACATATTAAAAATCTATTTTTTAATAAAAGACAACTATGGACTTATACGAAAATTCAAAAACATTGATTTTTTAACATCAAAAAAAGGACTCGATCCTTCAACAAGCTCAGGATGAAATCCGTCTTTATAATTGTTGAGGAACGGTTCATTGACAAGCTCAGGATGACATCCGTCATATTAATTTATATTTTATTGCGTTGTTTTAGCTCTGTAGCCTTAAACTATGTGATTATTATTAAATTAAATTTTTAACATTTTAATCTTAAATTAGAAATAAAATAAAGACGGATACCATCCTGAGCTTGTCGAAGGATCGAGCCCTTTAAATAATTTGCATATAAATTTTAATTACAAAATCTTACTGCTGATGTGCTTGCACAAACCAAAGACGCTTTTGCAAAAGTTCACTTATTTTTGTACAAAGATCCATAGTCGACATATCACCTCGTTCTTCTGCAAACTTTAAACATTCTTCAATTTGTTCAATATATTGAGCCATACGCTCTGCTACAACACTCAATAATTCTGTACTTTTAAAAATATTTTCTGGATAAACAATTAATTTAGTTGATTTAACAGCTTCTTGAATTGTACCTAAAGCTGTTCCACCTAATGCCGTTATTCTTTCTGCAATATCATCAACGGCTGTTTCTAGTTCACCAGCTATTAAATCAAATAGAAGATGTGTACTATAAAAACCAGCCCCCTTAACATTCCAATGGGCTTGTTTTAAAACATATTTAAGATCAATAGAAGAACCAAGCAATGAATTCAATTTTGAAATAACATCTTTTCTTACAGGTTCTGACAAAGGGTTACTTGTTTTATGCATTACGTTTTTCATAAAAAATTCCTTAGAAAATCAATAAAAATAAAAACTACATTAGTTTTACATTATTTTCTGCTTAAAAAGAACTATTTGATAAAAACATTTTAAAAACAAAGGTAAAAAAGCTATTTATTATTGTTCAAACAAAATCGTAGGAACATCATCAGGATGATTATCAAAATCTTTAAATGCCTTTATACATTCCAATCTTTTTTCTGCTGAGTTCCTGATATTTTTATCTGATTTAAATATAAATTCTAAAGCAATCTCATTATCACAATTAACAATAAAAGGATCTGCCCCATTTTTTAATAAAAATTTAATTACATCGATATCTAACATACGAGCCGCCAGCATTAAAGCCGTCATTCCGCTCTCATCCTTAATATCAACAGAAACGCCAACCAATAACAATCTTTTTGCTGATTTTAAATCAAAAGTTTTAATAGCGTTTATAAAATTAAAACATCTGGCATGACTCAAACAACAAAAACCTTCCGCAGGCTCCCTAGAGCAAAGAGATTCATAATCAATTTTATGTTTTCCTGCACACAAAAATGGGGTCTGCAGAGCAAACCCCACCAAAAAAATTAATATTTTTAATTTTTCATACAACATTTTTTAAACTTCTTACCAGAACCACAAGGACAAGGTTCATTGCGACCAGTTTTTTCAACCTGACGCGGTTCTGTAGGCAATGATTCATCGCTAGAAATATAATTCAAAGCTTCCATTTCTTTATTTCGTTTTTCTTCAATCTGACGACTATCAAAATTATCTAAATTTAAATGGAAAACATGATGAATTATTTCCCATTTAATTTGATTCATCATATCTTCAAACATCTGGAAGGATTCTCGCTTATATTCAGTCAAAGGATTTTTTTGACCATAACCTCGCAAACCAATACCCTCTTTTAAATGGTCTAAATTCAACATATGCTGTTTCCAAGCACCATCTATTGTTTCTAACATTAACCATTTTTCAGCATTTTGAATTGTTTCTCTATTTGCCTGATTTCTATAAAGATCATACTGCTCAAGTAAAAAATTAATCATATCTTGCTTTAAAACTTCACTATTTGCTGTACTAATGCCCCGTTTAAAAAATATATCAACAGGTAAACCAGTCAAACCTGATACAGCTTTTAAAAAATTCTGCACCTGTTCTTCTGTAACGTTTCTTATAGGACAATGAATTGCAATAGCTGTTTGAATAACCGAAACCAAAAGATCTCTAATTAATTGATAGATATTTTCTTGGCCCTCAAGAACTTCGCGTCTGTATTCATAAATGACCATTCTTTGTTGATTTAAAACATCATCATATTCCAACAAATGTTTTCTTGATTCAAAGTTATTCTTTTCAACTTTTTCTTGAGCCTTTTCAATTTGCTTAGAAATAAAATTCGATTCAATAACTTCATCTTCCTTCATTCCAGCCCAGAGCATCTTCTTTTTTAAACCTTCTCCTGCAAATCTACGAATTAAATCATCTTCCAAAGATATATAAAATCTTGATTCACCGGCATCACCCTGACGACCAGATCGGCCTCTTAATTGATTATCAATACGACGGCTTTCATGCCTTTCTGTACCCAAAATATAAAGCCCACCTGCAGCCATAGCTTCTGGATTTAATTTAATGTCAGTTCCACGGCCAGCCATATTAGTTGCAATCGTTACTCGACCCGCTTCACCTGCATGCTCAACAATTTCGGCCTCACGCGCGTGCTGTTTTGCATTTAAAACTTCATGAGCAATTCCATATTTACGCAAATGATCACTCAATAATTCAGATGTTTCAACTGCAACAGTACCTATCAAAACAGGCTGTCCTTTTGCATGACGTTCTTTTATATCTTCTACAATGGCATCAAACTTGCCCTTTTGAGATAGAAAAATTAAATCAGACTTGTCTTGCCTGATCATTGGTTTATTTGTAGGAATAACGATAACATCCATACCATAAGTTTTATAAAATTCTTCAGCTTCTGTAAGCGCTGTACCTGTCATACCAGAAAGTTTTTTATACAATCTAAAAAAGTTTTGTAGTGTAATAGATGCCAATGTTTGAGTTTCTTGTTCTATAGTTACGCCTTCCTTGGCCTCGATAGATTGATGTAATCCATCACTATATCTTCTTCCTGCCAATACTCGACCCGTAAATTCATCCACAATCAAAACTTCGCCATCACGCACGATATATTCAACATCTTTTCTAAATAATTTGTGAGCTCGTAAAGCCTGACTAACATGATGCAGAATATTAATATTTTCAACGGCATATAAATTTTTTAACCGAAATGCAGATTCAACTTTATCTACCCCTGATTCCGTCAACATAACGTTTCTATCTTTTTCATCTACTTCAACATCTTCTGCTGTAAGCCTAGAAACAACTTTGCTTGCATCAACATATAAATTACTACTGTCACCAGAGGACCCCGAAATAATTAATGGAGTTCTTGCTTCATCAATCAAAATCGAGTCAACTTCGTCAACAATTGCAAAAGCCAAATCTCTTTGTACATAATCTTCCAAACGAGATTTCATGTTATCACGGAGATAATCAAAACCAAGCTCACTATTTGTTGCATATAAAATATCTGCGTTATAAGCCTCTTTTCTTTGAGCATCCGTCATAGAATGTTTCAAACTAGCTACACTTAAACCCAAATGATTATAAATTGGCTTCATCCAATTGGCATCACGATCAGCCAAATATTCATTAACGGTAACCAAATGAGCTGCTTTACCAGAAAGAGCATTTAAATAAAGTGGTAACGTTGCAGTTAAGGTTTTACCTTCACCTGTTTTCATTTCTGCAATTTTACCTTGATGCAAAACCATTCCACCAATCAACTGAACATCATAATGCCTCTGCCCTAAAAATCTTTTTGATGTTTCTCGAACAACAGCAAATGCCTCTGGCAAAATGTCATCTAAAGTTTTACCTTGCGCCAATTGCTCTCTAAATTCATTTGTTTTTGCAGCCAACTGTTCATCTGTTAAAGCACTAATTTGAGGTTCTAAAGAATTAATTTTTCTAACGATTGGCTTGAGCTTTTTAAGCTGTCTAGCATTGTTAGAGCCAACTATAAATCGAAAAAGTTTTGCAAACATATTGGTCCCTACGTATCTAAAAGTTTAATTTAATAACTATGTTTAAGTTTATTGTTTTCTTTTTTCAGGAGTAAATAAAATAAAGATAAAAGTCTTATTGTAACGGAAAAACCGCTTTTTTTCAATTTAGAAACCAAACTAAAAAAAGGGACCTTTCGGTCCCTTAAAATTAAATATTAAAGGTTATATAAAAATTATTTTTGAGTTTTTAGAATTTATACTATTTTGTTTCCATCAAATTTAAAATCGCCCCTAGGGTCTTTTAATATTTTTTCATCGTTAAATAATTTAAAGTCTGACCGAGCATTTTCAACTCGATTATTTGCAAATCTAGCCTGATTAAATGGTGCAAACTTACTCAAATCAGTTCCCACATGACCCAAGCCAAAAACAGCCTGACCACTACTTGTGAATCTAAATAAACTATCAGCAATCAAAATACCATAAGCTTTTTCTGATGGTAGCACAGGAGGAAGATTATAATCACCACCTCTTTCCCAAATAACTTTTGATTGAATACCCAAAACATTATTTCTAAAAATACTAAAAATATTGCCATGTCTATGGTTTATAAACGCTTGCTTAATATCTGTAAAAGTATTGTCCCAAATTTTTATATCGTTAGAGCCATTTACAGAAACGGCAAACTGACAGTTATTAGCTATCCCATTTTTTAAATAAACATTTACACCAGAATTCAGCATGCCAACCACACCAATATTTTCACAAGCAAAATGATTAAAATCTATATCTTTACACTCTATCGGAATTCCGCCATTACCATAAACACCTGTACCACCCAAATAAAATGCCGACTGTTTTACATTTTCAAATGAACAACCAGACATCGTAACATTATGACATCCCGTTAGGTCTATGCCAGAACCCCACTCTAATGTGTCAAAAACACAATTAGTTAAAAAAACATGCTGACATCTAGTTAAATAAACCCCATGCATATAATTCCAATACCAAGCAGGTCCACCATTATTTAAATGCCATTCTGAAAGAGTTTTTCCTTGAAATATAAAATCTGGGTGTCCGACATTATATAAATGGGAATTTAAAATCTGTATTTCTGTACAATCAGAAATACCTATACATTGAACGTTAACATCATGAATATCACAATTTTTTATTATAAATACCGAGTCTCTCAAATCTGGTTGACCAATGACCCAGGTTTTTCCTCTTGTATTAATCCCACAATTTATACGTTTTAAAAAATCTGAATATGCAATAATACCTAGCTCATCTTGGCTTCCATCCAATTCAAGATTTTCTATTGTAATATTTTTTAATTCTGCCTGACGAACTGGCATGATGAAGGCTAAATCTAATTTATGAATAGGCTCATAAGTTGCAACAAAATCCTTACCCGCAATTAATTTTGTTTTTGAAAGTCCATCACCCTGCCCCTTTAATGTACAACGAGACGGCATTTCTATTGGCTTTTCAAGAGTATAAGTTGTATCCGCGTCTAAAAGAATTGTTGTATCAGATTGTAACAGGTCATACGGAAAAGGTTTTACAATTGTTGATGCCACAACAAAACAAGAATTAGCAAAAACAACTAACCCTAAACCAAACTTTAGCAGCTTTGTCATAAAAACTCCTTTGTTTTATGATATAAAAAAGACTAACATCTTTTTCATATCAAGAAGCTTAAAGCCAAAGCAAGATTTCTATATTTTTTATATTTTTTACAAAACTACTAAAGAAATGTTTCTTAAAGCGGTTCCGTTATTTCGACGATAAGAACAATAATTTAAATTACATATTGTACAGAGAGCTGTTTGTGTTTTAATTTTTTTTACACCAACTTCATTTAATCGAGCACAACACAATTTAATTAAACTAAAATAAAATTTATTATTTTCTTTATTAAAAAAAACATACTCACCATATTGAATTTTTTCTGCAAAATCATTTGCTACTGAATAACAACACTCACAAGCATGTGGTCCAATATATGCAATCAAATCAATTGGATTAGTTCCATAGTTTATTTTCATATTTAAAACACATTCTGGAATAACATTCGCTACAGCTCCACGCCACCCTGCGTGAATTATTCCAACAGCACTTTTTTTAGTATCAACCAAAATTATAGGCACACAATCAGCAGTCAAAACACCAATAGCCAAACCCTTTTGATTGGTTGTTAAATAATCACCAGCAGCAATAAAAGGTTGTAAATTTTCGTTTGATTTAATCGCCAAACCAGAACTTCCATGAACCTGATCCAAAAACATAAAATCAATTACACCTAATTTCTGTTTTATATTTTCAAAAGAATTTTCAGGCAAAAAGCCTGGCTGGATTTTTAATTTATCTACAGCCAGGCTTGAATCTCCAAAAAATATTTTTGCAAAATCAGATTTATAAATCATTTATTTAATTTGAAAAATTTTATGTTTTCCAACCTTAATTTGCATTCCAGACTTCCATGTAATTGTTGCCTTAAAATCAACAACCTTTTCACCATCAACAGAAACCGCACCTGATTCAATCAAACGCCTTGCTTCTGAAGTTGATTCAACTGAATTTAAAGCCTTTAAAAGATCTACAATCCAAATTGGATTAGCAGTATCTTGAGCTATTTTAAATTCAGTTGCCTTGGAATAATCTTTTTTCTGAAACACATCTTCAAAACTTTGTAACGCTGCAATTGCATCTTTTTCTGACCAAAATTTTTTAATCACATCGTGAGCCATTTGTTTTTTTAAGGTCATTGGATGTAATTTGCCAGACTCAACATCTTTGTGCATTTGCTTAATTTCAGCAGCTGTATTATTCAGTAATAATTCAAAGTAACGCCACATAAGTTTATCCGAAACAGACATCAGTTTACCAAAAGCTTGACTTGCAGGTTCATTTAAACCAATAGCATTCCCAAGAGATTTGGACATTTTTTCAACGCCATCAAGCCCCTCTAAAAGAGGCACTGTCAAGATTACTTGAGGTTCTTGGCCAAATCGTTCCTGCAATGTTCTACCCATTAACAAATTAAAAGTCTGATCGGTTCCACCAAGTTCTACATCAGCTTGTAATTCAACTGAATCGTAGCCTTGAAATACTGGATATAAAAGCTCATGTAAACTAATTGCTTGTTTTTTTTCCAATCTATTTGCAAAATCTTCACGCTCGATTATTTGCGAAACTGTTACTTTGGCAGCAATTTTTACAAGATCAGCAGCACTTAATTTATCAAGCCATTCAGAATTATATCGAACAATCACCTTGTTTGAGTCTAAAATCTTTCCGACTTGATCAAAATATGTTTTTGTATTTTCTTTAATCTCTTTCTCAGTCAAAGCTGGACGAGTCTTTGATTTACCAGTCGGATCACCTATACGAGCAGTAAAATCACCAATCAAAAAAATAACTTGATGACCCAAATCTTGGAACTGTTTCATCTTAGAAAGAACTACGGCGTGTCCCAAATGAAGATCCGGTGATGTTGGATCCATTCCAAGTTTAATTTTAAGTTTTTTTCCTGACTCTAACTTTTTTCCTAGCTCACCTTTTGGAAGAACCTGTGCTGTCCCTGCCATCAATTTTTCTAAATCTTTGTTAAACATAACTTTTCTCAATTTATTGAATTATAAAATTGTATCTATAAAAGAAATTAAAAATGAAAATATAAATCGTTCCAAATCATTTATAAAAAACCAAATCAATGCAATCTGAATGGCCAAAATAATAAATAAATTTTGACGCTGTCTCATCAACCATCCACCCATATACACAACCATTACAGCGCGAAAACCTTCAATCAAAAAATTAAAGGCCGCCAATAAAACATTCAGACTAAAAACACCCAACAAAAAAAAGATCGCGGCTATAGAAAACGAACTAATGCCAGGCAAAACGGAAGATAAAAGATTCATATCTAATTGATTTTGCATAACAGACAAAAAACAAACAGTTAATTGTTGCTTAGAAACCAATAAAACCAATAAAAATAAAGCGATCGCTGCCAAACAAAAATTACCTAATGCCCTACTTAAAAATACAAATAAAAGCTTAAAAGACTTCATTGGGTAAGTTATATTTAATGGATTAATCGGTGTTATCGCACCCCAACCAAATCCCCTTGGCAAACCACCAAAAACAAAATAAAAGAACATTCCTAGTGGATCAATATAACTTTGCCAAAAACCAACCGATCTACGATAAATAATAGCTGTACTATCACCCAATAAATAAGCTACCCATCCTTGATACCATCCGGTTGCTACAACAGTTACTAAATAAACCCATGCGGAAATAATAAACCAAATTAACCATTGCGAAGTGCCTAAAGAGACCATGCTAAAAACTCCTAAAATAAAGAATTAATTAAAAATAAGTGTATGTGAAATCATCGGTATGGTCAATTTACACAATATTTAAATCAACTTTAAAAAACACCGCAAAACAAAAGCTCTAGCAGCAAAACTGGCAAAAACAACAATTTTAAACTAGTATATTACTTTTGTTGTTGACCCATAAATTAAAGAAAAGCGGTAAAAATCATGGATAAAAATTTTGATCATCTAAAATATCAAGAAGAACTAAAAAAATATTGGTCTAAAGAAAAAACTTACGATCGCAATAAACATGCAGGCCCTCTTTATAGTATAGATACTCCACCACCAACGGTTTCCGGTTCTTTACACATTGGTCACATCTTTTCTTACACTCACACAGATATTATAGCTAGATACAAAAGACTCAGCGGTTACTCTGTGTTTTATCCTTTTGGATTTGATGATAATGGCCTGCCCACAGAAAGATTCGTAGAAAAAAAACATAATATCAGTGCTCACTACATAAAAAGATCTGATTTTATAAAATTATGTGAAGAAGAAACTAAAACAACAGAAAAAGAATTTGAAAATTTATGGCAAACAATGGGCCTTTCTGTTGATTGGAACTCATGTTATTCAACAATTTCTGCCCCCGTTAGAAAGATTTCTCAAGAATCATTCATAAGGCTTTTTGAAAAAGGTTTTGTTTATCGCAAAGAAGAACCAGCTCTTTATTGCACAACATGTCGAACTTCTATTGCTCAAGCAGATTTAGACGATTTAGAAGTTGCTACAACCTTTAATGACATTCAATTTACAAGTAAAGATGGTGAAAAATTAATTATAGGTACAACAAGACCAGAACTTCTTCCTTCTTGCGCTGCATTACTTTTCAATCCAGAAGATAAAAGATATCAACACCTCAAGGGCAAAACAGCTATTGTTCCTGTTTTTGAAAACGAAGTTCCAATTTTAGAAGATGAAAACGTTGATATAGAAAAAGGAACCGGCCTTGTAATGTGCTGCACATTCGGTGATAAAACGGATATAGAATGGTACAAAAAATTCAAACTTCCATACAGACAATCAATTGGTCTTGACGGCAAATGGCTTGAAAGCACTGGCCCTCTTGCAGGATTAAGAGCCGTAAATGCTCGAACAAAAATTTTAGAAATTCTCGAAGAAAAAGGTCTTTTGCTCAACAAAAAACCAATAAAACATTCCGTTGGAATTCATGATAGATGCAAAAAAGAAATTGAATATCTTGCAATAAATCAATGGTTCCTAAAAATTATTGAGCATAAAGATGAATTTATTAAATTGGCTGACAAAATAAAATGGTCACCAAATTTTATGAAATCAAGATACATTAACTGGGTTGAAAATCTTAACTGGGATTGGTGCCTCTCTCGTCAAAGATTCTTTGGAATTCCATTCCCAGTGTGGCACTGTTTAAACTGCAACAAAGTAATTCTTGCCCCAATTAACAGTCTCCCAATTGATCCACAAGAACAAAAATTTGAAAAATGCCCATTCTGTTCTAGTTCAAACATAGAACCAGAAAAAGATATTATGGACACGTGGAATACTTCTTCTTTAACTCCTCAAATTTGTTTTGGACTTTTTAATAAAGACGCAAAATCATCTTTTACAGAAGATATTAAAAAATTTATGCCCATGAGCATGCGTCCACAAGCACACGACATAATAAGAACTTGGGCCTTTTATACAATAATTAAATCTTGGTTCCACAATCAAAACATACCGTGGGAAGAGATTGTTATCTCAGGACACGTTTTAAGCGGTGAAAAAGAAAAAATATCCAAATCCAAAGGCAATGCTAATTTAACTCCGCAAGGATTACTAGAAAGCTTCCCTGCTGATGCGATCAGATTTTGGACAGCGGCAGGCGGACTAGGTTATGACATAGCTTTTTCAGAAAGCCAACTAAAAATAGGCCAAAAACTTGTAACCAAAATATGGAATGCATTCCGATTCTGCAAAGAACATATCGATGAATATCAACCAACCAAAGCTCCTCATAATCTAGGTTTAGTTAATGAATGGATATTAGACCGAGCCGCAAATATTTTTGAAACTTACAATAAAGATCTTGAAAAAAATGAGTTCGGATTAGCTCTAACTCATCTTGAAAAATTCTTTTGGTCAGATTTTTGCGATAACTACTTAGAATTAATTAAAGATCAAATGTTCAATCCTTCTGAATATCCAGCAGAAGAAATTAATGCAACCAGATACACCCTTTACAGTGTTGGTTTAAGCATATTGCAAATGTATGCACCATACATTCCGTACGTAACAGAAGCCATTTATCAAGATTTATACAAATCAAAGGTTCAAGTTGATTCAATTCATCAAACCAAATTCAAAGATGTTCAAACATCAAGTAAATTTCCACAAAGTAGTGCCAACATTAAAGTTGTTTTAGATATAATTGACCAGGTCAGAAAACTAAAAAGTGAAAACAATTTGTCTTTAAAGACCGACCTTGCAAAAATTATTCTTCATGCCGTTTCTCCAGAAAATACAAAAATTATCAAGCAAGAAGAAAAACTCATAAAGGGTATTTCAAAAGCTAGTTTAATAGGATTTTCTAACGACCAACTAGAAACACCCACTATGGAACAAATGGATAAAACTTGGATTGCAAAGCTTTAAAAAAAGGAATTTTTATGAAATTTTTATTATTTTTAACTGTTTTAAGCATATCCTCTCTTACAAGTTGTAGTGAAACAGAATTTATAGAAAGAACGGACATAAAACCTTCCATCATCACAATAAATTTAACCACTCCTCACGGTAACCTTAAAGAACTTAGATCATCACCAAGGACTGAAGTGATCAACAATCTTATAAAAATATTGGTTACAGAAGTATGTCAAGAGCTTCAAAAGGAAAAAGATTTTTTGGAGCAACAATGATATTAATAAAAAATCGAATAATAAAAATTAAAATAAATCAAAACAAAATCAAAAAATCCATTCAAACAATATTAGATCATCTTAAATATAATAATTTTGATATTGGAATTTTATTTACAACAAACGCAACCATTCAACAATATAATAATCAATACCGAAAAAAAAATACCCCAACAGATGTACTTTCTTTCCCTTTTCACACAGATTTAAAAGCTGGAAAAAAAATAAAAGTTTTAAATGAAACTGATAAAAATCTAGGGGATATAATTATTTCTTTAGAACGAGTTCAAAAGGATGCTAACGAACTAGAAACACCATTTGAAAAACATTTAAATAGAATCCTAGTTCATGGAATTTGTCATTTAATCGGATACGACCATCTAAAAGACACTGACTATAAAATAATGCAGGCCAAAGAAAACCAATTGCTCAAACTAATTTAACAACAAATTCATCAAATTGAGTAGCTTAATATCACAAAAAACCTACCCACTTGCTTTAAATTAAATTTAATTTACACTTAAAACAAACAATATATTTTAATTTTAACAGAGGTTTTTATGAAAAGAATATTATTCGCAACATCATTAATGACTTGCTTATTTTTTAATCAAACAAATTGCAGTGAATCACAATTACAGGAAATAAATGCAAAAATAAACGAAGTTAGCTATCAAATTAAGTCCGTTAAAGCACAACTTGAATATATTGACAAGACAAAAGAGAATTTGGCGTACCGTCAATTGTTATATTCTATGTTCGGTGAAGGCTATACCCTTCCAGAAACTGACGAATGTGTAGAAACAGCAATACAAATCTGTATTAATAAAAAATTCACACTAGACGGACCATCATTTACCGAACTTATTGAATTATACAAAAAGCTTAATAAATCAAAACAGGAAATATTATCTAATTTAGGAACCAGCTATTAATTCTAACCGATAAGGTATCGTTCCAAGAAGTTTGTCAAATTTAATAACTCAATTTTACATGATTTACCGAATTGATTAGGCAAGCTATTGGTAACAAAAACATCTTCTAAATAGCTAGATTCAATTTTTTGTTTAGCACTATCAATAAATAAACCATGTGTAGCTATAGCACATATATTTATTGGCCTATATTTCCAAAGAAGTTCTGTTGCTGCAATCAATGTCGAACCTGTAGAAATCATATCGTCAGCAACTAGAATTTTTTTATCTTTTATATTTATTGGTAGATCATCTAATCTAACCGTTTTATCGTCAATTCTACTTTTTTCTAAAATTATATAATCCCTTTTACACTCTTTTGCCAATGTAGAAACAAATGTTTTGGCACCTTTGTCTGGCGCAATAATCACATCACTTTCCAAAGCTATAGGAATATATAAATCATACGGAATTATTTCTGTATATGTTAGCCAATTGTGCAATCTAGTAGAATGTGGATGCAAAATCAAAATCTTGTTCAAATTAAATTGCTCTAATTTTTCTGCTAAAAACTGTGCTGCAGCAGCTTCATTATTTTCCGGATGATCCTGACGAGCATATCCAAAATAAGTTATCAACAAATTAATTATTGCTCCCTGGTTCTTTAATACATCCAGTAAGAAAAATAATTCTAACCAATTTTCTGCTGGAGCCTCTGTTGAGGCCAAAACCCAAACAATTTTACCTGCAACATCTTCTTTAACCGTTATACGAAATTCTCCATCTGCAAATCTTGTAAAATCAATTTTACCTCTTTGAATATTCATTTTTTCCGCCAAATGCTCGGCAGACCTTGTGTTAAATAAAATCATTAACGAGATTCCTTTAAAAGAGTGATTGCGTCATCATCATCCACCTGATCAAAATTCCTATAAAATTGGCCAATTGCCATCAAATTTTCAGGAACATCTAAATAAACAACTTTATCAGCCAGTGCATTTATTTCTAACAACGAATCTTCGGCTACAACTGGCACTGCCACAACAATTTCCTTAACATTTTTATTTCTTAAAGCTTCAATAGCACCCTTAATTGTATTGCCCGTTGCAATGCCATCATCTACCAAAATTATAGTTTTATTTTTTAATTCAATTGGATGAATATCTTGATAATATTTAGAATATCGTTGTCGTAAAAGATCTTTTATTTTTTTGGCTTCTTGATAAATATAACTTTCTGGAATATTCGCACGTTCAATAATAATTGGATCAACAAAAATATCTGATTCACTTACATAACCAATAGCAAGTTCTGAACGACCAGGAAATGCAAGTTTTTTTGTAAACACAACATCCATAGGTAAATTTAATCTTTTTGCAAGAACAGCACCAATCTGCAAAGCACCTCTTGGTATTGCAACAATAACAACATCTTTTTTATTTTTATATTCTTGAAGTTCTTTTGCTAATTTTTCACCGGCATCAAAACGATTTTCAAAAATCATTATTTTTCCTTTTTTGGAAATCAAATTCTTATTTTATTTAGATTTAAAAAATAATTTTTCATACCCTGCAGCACCAACAACAACCTTCCTAAACCAATCTAACTGAAGGTCAATCAACTCTTCTTCACCAAATTGCCATGGCCGATGCTCCTTCCTCATTCTTGAGGTTAAATCATAAAGACAAATTGCAGCGCAAACAGATATATTCAAACTTTCTGAAAATCCATACATAGGAATTTTAACGTACTCATCAGCAAGACTTATTGCTTTTTCAGTCAACCCAGTTTCTTCTGTACCAAACAATAGAGCTGTTTTTTGATCAATTTTTAAATCAGACAGATTACAATCTTTGGTATGAGGTGTGGTTGCCACTATCTTGTAACCATTTTTTTTTAAATCTAAAATACAATTTTCTATATTAGATTTTTCAGGGGCATTATATCGTTTTAAATCCACCCACTTAGTTGAACCAAGCGCAACATTATCATTAACTGTAAGCATATTTTTCTGCTCAACGATATACAAATCTTGAATGCCAAAAACGTCACAAGTTCGAACAACAGCACTTGCATTGTGGGCTTGATATATATCTTCCAAAACAAGTGTTAAGTAACGAGTTCTTTCTTTGCTAACTTCAAGAATTTTTTCTATTTTATTTTTCGTAGCATGCAAAGAAAGGTGTGCTATCAAATCTTTCTTTTGCTGTAAATTCAAAGTCACTTTTTAAAATTCCCTTCAAAAACAAATTCTTCTATCTTTTTTCTATCCGACATTTCTTCACGTTCTTGAAGTTCTTTTGATAAATCTTCTTTTTTACCTGGTTTGCCAACAGCATACATGGCCAAAATTGTATAATCTTCCGGGATACCTAAAACTTCACGTGATTTATCATAATCAAAGCCTTCCATGCCGTGAACAACCAAACCATTTAAAAAACCCTGTAAAGAGAAATTTTCAGAGGCCGCACCCGCATCTAATTCATGCGTTCTAGATGGTTTATCATTATATTCAAATTTTTTTCTAGAAATTAACAAGACCAAAGCGGCTGCATTTTTTGCCCATTGCTTATTAAAATCAACTAATAAATCAAAAAATTTACTCCAATTTTTTGAATCTCTTTTTGCATAAATAAATCGCCATGGTTGATTATTATAAGAAGAAGGTGCCCAACGCGCAGCTTCAAATAAAGACATCAATTCAAAATCTGTAATTGATTCGCCTGACATTGCTCTTGGTGACCATCGATTAATAAATAAATCTGCCACCTTAAACGGTGCAACTCTTTTTACCATTACACTCTCCCATTATTAAAAAGTATGTAAAAAATAGTTATCGATAACCAAAAAAGAAAAATACAATATCATTCCTACTTAACTTAAAAAACCACCTACCGGCCAAGGATTTGCAAAATCCAGATGGTAATCATTTAAATTCTTATGATGAACTAAAAATCTAACATTTTGCAAATCAACTTTATTTTGACGCAAAGTTTTTAATAATCCTTCCACAAGCATCCACTTTTCATAAACACATAGTTCTTTGTTAAAGGGATTTCTGTCAAGAGAAATGTAAGCCAAATTGCCAGAAGAATTTAACCAAATGGATTCTACAGATATTTTTCTATCTAAAGCACTTTCTTCATCAACTAACGTAAACCAACTATTGATAAGGTATTTAATATTTTCGGCTTTGTTTTCTGACCAAATCAATTCGACATCTTCTTTGCACCAATTTTCATCTTTCCAATAAATAATTTGAACATTTTTTTTCTGAACATTTGGTGTTTGTGAACATATCTCAAACTCTTTTGAATCTGAAAAAAAATTTAAAATTATAAATTCCTTGTAGTAAAGGAAAAAAAACATCCCAAACAACAAGCAAAAAAAGGATGTAATTCCATAAAAAATAGGTTTCATAAAAGGGCCTCAAATATTATTGGGTGCAAGGAATTACAAACTACAGAAACATAATCTTGCCAGCCTTTTTGCTTACTAATTCCAATTTCCAAAGCCAAAGCTGGAGCTAAAATTCCCACTAATGGTTTAAAAGGTAAGCCATAAAAACCCTTAAATACAAATCTTTGATTTCTAGATTCCTTTTCTAAAGACAATCTAAATTTTTGCCCCCAATTTTTAGTTACATTAATGTTTTTCAAATGGGCTTGATCATATGGCTGAAAACATAATTCAGACCAATCCTTTTGCCAAAAATCTGTTACCGGGTTAGAAACAAATTGATATAAAAAGATTTTTGAGACATCGTCTTTTTTAAAAAATAAATTAATATTTAAAAATAAATCAACCTCTAACCGATTAGCAAAAGAAGCATTCTGCAAAGGTTCTAAAGACTCACCCGCAAATCGAGAAAGCACAACCCTTATTTGTGGATACCTACTTTCCAATTCTTTTTTTAAACTTTCTGCAAATTGTAAAGTCACTCCACGCTCGAATGTATCATCTATAACCCTTCCTGGAGTTTTTGCATCACCAGCAGGATCTAACATAATAGAAAATATTTTACTTTGCTGTGCCCATGGATTTAAATTTAGAGCCAAAATAGACTGTGAAAAAATAAGTAAAAAAAATAAATTTATTAAACGCATTTTAAATCTGTTGTTAAAAATTCTTTTAAAAATGTCTTTCTCGAAAAACCTTTGGTGTTTTTTACAGCCATACCTATGGCCTTACTTTGTCCAATAAATATACATAACCTCTTTGCCCGTGTAATTGCGGTATAAATTAAATTTCGCTGTAACAATGTAAAATGTTGCATAAAAATTGGAATTATTACAGCCGCATACTCAGAACCCTGACTCTTATGAACAGTAACAGCATAGGCCAACACTAATTCATCCAATTCATCAAATTCATATTGAACCATTTTATCTAAAACACGTACAACAACAATTTTATCAGTAAGATCAATCTCTTGAATAATGCCAATATCACCATTGTATACATCTTTATCGTAGTTATTACGAATCTGCATAACCTTGTCGCCAATCTTAAAAATATACCCAGCTCTACTAATTTGTTTTTCTGTATTATTTGGATTTAAAATTTGCTGTAAATCATAATTTAATTTTTGAGTTCCTGCACCACCTCGATTCATAGGAGTCAGAATACAAGCATCATCAACAGAGATTCCAAACTTTTGTAACCCGCCCAACAAGATGCGTTTTAAATGATGTGTAACATTTTCAACATCTTCTTCTTTGATAAAGAAAAAATCACGCTTACATGCAGGATCATAACTTTGCGGAAATTCTCCTCGATTAATTCTATGTGCATTTGTGATAATTAAACTATCTTGAGCCTGTCTAAAAATTTCAGTCAACATAGTTGTTGGCACAACACCGCTTTCAATCAAATTTTTCAAAAAATTACCTGGCCCAACAGAAGGAAGTTGATCAACATCACCAATAAATAAAAGATGAGCATCAAAAGAAACAGCTTTCAAAACAGCTAACGCCATAAAAACATCAATCATAGAAGTTTCATCTACAATTAAAAAATCACTTTTAATACTATTATTTTCATTATGCGCAAAAGACATAGTTGTAAAATCAAACTCTAACAAACGATGCAATGTAACCGCGTGTCTTCCAGTGCTTTCCATAATCCTCTTGGCTGCTCGACCAGTTGGTGCCGCCAGACGATAAGATATTTTGTTTTCTTCCAAAGAAGATATTAATTTTTTTATTAAAGTTGTCTTTCCGGTTCCAGGACCACCTGTAACAATAGATACTTTGTTTTTAAGTGCACTTAAAACACCAAGCTGCTGTTTTTCATTTAAACAAGAACCGTCTGCCGCAGGCTTACGAATGGATTCATAAACTTCATCAAAATTAATTTTTAGCTTTGATGGATATTCGAGCAATGTTTTTAGCCTGTGAGCAATCGCTTTTTCTGAAAAATAGTATTGAGTTAACGTTAAAAAATGCTGAGCTTCATCCTGAATCAGCTTAATCTTTTCCTGATCATGTAGTTCATGCAAACCCTTTTTAATAATTGAACCATCAATTTCTGAATCCAATTCTAATAACTTAAAAGTTTTTTCACGCAATTCTTCTAATTCAACATATAAACCGCCAGAAGAAACACTATCTGCAATTGAATGCAATATCCCTGCTTTTGCTCGTTTTACCGACTTAGGATCATATCCCAAATTTTGTGCAATTTGATCTGCTGTTTTAAAACCAATTCCCCAAATATCTTCAGAAAGTTTATACGGATTTTCTGTAACAATTGCGATAGAAGCCTGACCATATTTTTTATAAATTTTTACAGAATACGCAGTTGAAACACCTTTATCTTGTAAAAAAACCATAATCTTAGAAATTTCTTTTTGATCTTCCCAAGCCTTGGCAATCATATCTACACGCTTTGCACCAATTCCTGGAACATCTTTCAATCGCTCAGGAAATTTATCAATAACTTCCAAAACATCTGCACCAAAATGATCAACTAATTTCTCTGCATAAACTTTACCAATGCCCTTGATCATTCCTGAACCAAGATATTTTTTTAAACCAATAATACTATTTGGTAATGTTGTTGTTGCTTCAGTTGCATCAAATTGACGTCCAAACTTAGAGTGAACAATCCATTTGCCCTTCAAAGAAACAGTTTGACCAGGTTGCAAACCAGGAAGAAAACCTTTTACAGTTTCCGTGTTTTTGGAATTAATTTGTAAAAGAAAAACGGAATATCCATTTTCTTGATTTTGAAATAAAAAACGGTCAATCAGACCTGTGACTTCTTCTAACATCTACTCGCTCAACAAATCTTGAACAAATTTTTTGGAATCAAAAACATCAAAATCATCAATTTTTTCACCAAAAGAAATATACGCAACTGGAACTTTGATCTCTTTTTCAATTGCAAAAACAATTCCACCCTTGGCTGTTCCATCCATCTTAGTCAAAATGATTCCATCTAATTTTGTACTTTCATTAAATATTTTTGCCTGCTCAAGCGAATTTTGACCAAGCATTGAATCTATTGTTAACAAACTTGCAACCTTCTTTCCTGGCGCAACTTTTGTTACAACATTGCCAATTTTTTCAAGCTCTTTCATCAAATTTGTTTTTGTTTGAAGCCTGCCTGCGGTATCAATAATCACAGCATCAAAGGCTTCATCTACAAATTTTTTACAACCTGAAAACACAACCGAAGCCGGGTCTTGATTATCTTTACCAACAACAACTTCTACACCAATTTTACTTCCCCAGCTTACAAGCTGTTCTGTTGCTGCAGCACGAAAAGTATCACCGGCAACTAATAAAACTTTTTTGCCTTCATTTTTTAACATGTTGGCCAATTTAGCAGCAAAAGTAGTTTTACCGCTTCCATTAATTCCAACTAAAAGAAAAATCTGTGTGTCTTTAAAATTTGAATCTTTTTGCAACATGTTTAAAAGCTGATCTTCTAAAGCTTTTTTTAAATCTTCACCCTCAGAAATTTCACCATTGGCAAATCTTTCTGATAAATTTTTTATAATTTCTTGAGTTGGTTTTACGCCTACATCTGCAGAAATTAAAATCTCTTCTAACTCTTTTAAAACTGATGAATCAATTTGCTGACGAGAAAAAAGAGAATGCATCTTACTTGTAAAACTGTTATAAACTTTTTGTAACTTATTCTTAATAAAGTTAAACACAAAAACCTCAATATAAAGTGTTGCTAGAAATTACTTGATTAAACGGTAATTATAACACATTTTTTAAAGTTTATTAGCCCAAAAACATTAAATATAAATGTTGAAAAATTCAGATCTAAAAAATCTATATTTTAAAATTAATAACTGGCCTCTTCGATGCTTAGACACACTTTGCTATTTTTTATACCGAGGGCCTATATAAAAATTATTTAAAGAATACCATCCTGAGCTAGTCGAAGGAAAAGTCCAATTTACCACCTTAAAGAAATCTCCGTACCACGGCCAAAAACACCCGAAATAACCTAAAATCATCAATAAACACCCATTTATAAAACACTCAAAGCATCCATTAAATCGGGTAAAAAATACCAGCAAATCATCAACCACAGCCTTCAAAAGCAACTTAGAGCTACTTAAATACTAAAAACCCCTATTTAAAGCCCAATCTGACCCCGCTTGACGCCACCCACCCAACTGTTAAACTAATTACAAATGGTATTTTTTAATTTTTGGAGGTAATTATGTTAAAGAAATATATGTTAATCGCTATGTTAGCGCTTTTAGGAACAAAAGAAGTTGAAGCTTCTAAAGCTGTAAAGGTTCTTAGTTTTGTTGGAGGTGCCGCTGGCACCGCAGCTTGAAGTTATGGTTTTTATACGCATGACAGAGAGTTAAGAAATCAAATAGAGGCTCTAAGATTAGAAGCGGCAAAAAGAGATATGCAAAAAAAAGAAGAATTGATTTCAAATCAACAAAAACAAATAGAACAATTACAAAAAGAAACATCCGAGTTAAAGATAGAACACCCAAACACAGCATTAAAGAAAGTTGCCATTGCTGCAAGCATTGGACTTGTACCTCTTGCAATTAATACATTTGGCAGTGCTCTTTTAAATAAGGGAGCTGAAGTGTTAGCTTCGGCAGCCGAAGAACCTATGAAAAAGTTTTTTGAAGCAACTGTTAATAGTTATTTCGCAAAAAACTAAGTAATTACTAAAATAACAAATAAAGAGCCCACTGTTTTCAGTGGGCTTTTTATTTGCCCAAAAATCAACCGGACCTTCCTCTTACCTGGAAAATCTGAAAAACCAATGTTATACTTGAATTTTCAGACAAATCCTAATCTAGAAAGTAGTATAAAATGTTAGTAGATGATTTAAAGGAAAGATTAAAACAAATTGAACCTGATATTCAGTCCATCAAAGATTTTTGGCAAAATTCCAAACAAGAAGAAGAATTCAACAGATTAAAAACAATTTGTGATCAGGATGATTTTTGGCAGAATCCAGATCAGGCTCAAATTTCCAAAGCCTTTCAGGCTGTTAAAAATCAAAGAGATCAATATTTAGAAGTCACAAATGGCTACAAAGATATGATAGAAATGCTGGATCTTTTTGCAGATGATGAAGAAGAAATTAAAAAATTAGAAATCGATGTAAAAAGGCTTTGCAAGAAAATCACATCTTTTAAGATCAACCTTTTAATGAGTTCTGAAGAAGATAAAAACAACTGTTTTTTAAGTATAAACTCAGGTGCAGGAGGAACAGAATCCCAAGATTGGGCAAGCATGCTATTGCGAATGTACCTTCGTTTTTGTGAACGGAACAATTTTGACGTTGAAGAAATTGACCTTCAAACAGGTGAAGAAGCAGGGATAAAATCTGCAACATTATTTATTAAAGGCAAAAACGCATATGGACTTCTCAAAGGTGAGCACGGTGTGCATAGGCTTGTTCGAATTTCCCCTTTTGATGCCAACAAAAGAAGACACACTTCTTTTGCATCAGTCTCAGTTACGCCAGAAGCTCCTGATGTAAAAATAGAAATTGACCCCAAAGATTTAAGAATTGACACATATCGTGCAAGTGGTGCTGGCGGTCAACACGTTAACAAAACAGAATCTGCTGTTCGCATCACACACATCCCAACAAATACAGTTGTTCAATGCCAAAACGAACGCTCCCAAATAAAAAATAGAGAAACAGCTATGAAAATGTTGATGTCAAAACTTGTTCAAAAACAAAAAGAAGAAAAAGATGCGGCAAATGCAAAAATAGAAAGAAAAAAAATTGAATGGGGGTCTCAAATAAGATCATACGTCCTTCATCCATACAAAATGGTTAAAGATCACAGAACTGAGATTGAATCTCCTGTACCAGACACTATACTAGATGGTGACTTAACCGAGTTTATTGAAAAGTTTTTGATCTGGAATAGTCAAAACTAAATAAAAGGACAGTATGAAAAAACAAGTTTTATTATCAATTACAGCTATTTCTCTTTTAGCAACAACAGGTTGCTTAGGCGAGAAAGAAAAAAACAGTAAGGAAAAAGAAATGATACAAACAACAGCATCAGGTTTAAAATTTGAAATTTTGCAAGCTGCGCCCAAAGATGCAAAGAAACCACTACCAAAACAAATTGTAACTGTTCATTATACCGGTTGGTTAGATGATAACGGCAAACCAGGCAAAAAATTTGACAGTAGTGTTGATCGTGGTGAAAAATTTCAATTCCCAATTGGGGTTGGCATGGTTATCAAAGGTTGGGATGAAGGTGTTTTAGATATGCAACTTGGCGAAAAACGCCGTTTAATTATTCCTGCAAATCTTGGCTACGGATCTCGTGGTGCAGGAGCCATTATTCCACCAAATGCAACTTTAATTTTTGACGTTGAATTATTTGACGCTCAATAAAATCACTAATTCAATTTTAAATTTATATAAAAATAAAAAAGAGGTTTTTTACAGCCTCTTTTTTATTTTACTTTTACAGAAAATTTTTACAAAGATGTGGACTGTTTCCGAATATTATCACTAGATAAATCGTAAATTAAATGCTCGTCCAGCCAATCAAATATATACGCACTTAAATTATTCCAAGCACTTACCGGTAAAAAATTTAATAAATGTTCATAAAACATCTCAATATCGGGGCCCGTCAAAACAGGTCTTTTATAAATATTTATTTGAGGAGAAACATCTAAATATCTTTCAAAATTACAAATAACTTTAGCAACAAGCACCTGTTCTACTTTTGAAAAACCACCCCAAAAATCTTCTGAATGTTTTCCAAATAGTTTCTTCAAAACATTTTTTTTATGAAAAAGAGCTTTAAGCCTTCTATCAACAACACAGAGATCATTAACAACATTTTTTTTCAACAGAACTTTAACAATATCGATATTACCCAAAGCACAAGCCTCCTCCAATGGGGTTCTTCCACAAAAATTCAACCAAACAATACCCTCTTTTGGACAATCTATAAGCAAATATTCAATCAAAGAGGTAGAACATATACCCATGGAAGAAAGAACAATCGCCTTAGTTAAAATATTCGAAACATATAAATCATCTTTTTCATTATATTCCGAGGCGGAAATGCCACCGATTATAAAAAACAACAACCCCATTATGCCATTTTTAATAATTTTTTCCCTAAATACAAAATATAAAATATCAAATAGAATCTTCATCTTCTCCCCTATCAAAAAGCCTATCCTCTTTAAAAGATCGCAGATCAATTAAATCTTTATATTTAAGTATTTCATCCTGAATGGCACATTTAAGAGAAGGAGGTACAAACTTTAATATATATTTTTCAAATCGATTAACATCTTCTTCAGTCAAACAAATATCCATATAATGTTTTATTTTATAATTAGAGTCTAAAGATTCATTCATACAAATTAACACATTCGCCACAAAAACTTGTTCCATAGTTGTAAAGTTTTTCCAAAAAACATTTGTCTTATCGCAGATCAAATCTTCTGATGCATCGTTATTATTCACAAATGATTCCATAAAAGAATCGATATAACACGATTTATTAATGATTTTTTTATTTAATAAAATTTCAACAATTTCTAAATCACCTAAAGCTAAAGCCTCTGTTAATGGCGTTCGGCCTTCTGAGTTAAGCCAGCAAACCTTTTTTTCTATATCTTCAGCGGCAAAATATTTAACAATATTAGTACTACAAAGATAAAAAGAAGAAATAATAATCGCTCGGGTCATCAAATCTGATAGCCGAATATCATCTGAATTATTTAATTCAAGATTTTCTGACGCAGACAAATAAAAAAATATTTTCAAACATACCAATAACCTTAACCATTTTTTCATACAACCCCCATTTTTTATTTTTAAATAATTATTTATTCTTTTAATATTTCAACAACTTCTTCTAATCCATAATTTAATGCCAATTCAAACGCCGAAATTCCATTATAAGAACTATTTTTATTCACATCTTTTTCAACTAAAAAACTAACTACTTCAACAGAATTTTGGCTAACGGCAGCCATTAAAGGAGTCCATCCATTTTCACAATCCAAACAATTAGGTGCAAATTCATAAAAAAGTTCCAACATGGCTACATCATTATTTCTTGCTGCTATAATCATTGGAGTTCTATCATGCCGATCTTTTATATTTAAAAGGCCGCCTTGAGAAAGATATGCATAAACGGCAACATAATCTTTATTAAAGACTGCTTGAAAAAAAGAATATGGAGACAGCAATTCAGCCTTAATCGAATAAAACATACATAAAACTAGTAAACAAAAATTAGCCTTCATTTTCCCCCCCAAAAAAATATTTCCAATTTTTAATCTAATAAAAATTAAGCTTTTTATTCAAGAATAAAGAGAATTTATTAATATTATAGGCTAAAAGACCACTATTAATGATCCAAACAATCCATGTCGAACAGGAACATTTTTACCCATAAAAACATGGCTTGAGCCAAATCGAACTTCGAGATCTTTTTTTGGTTGATAGCCCACAAACCAATTAAAGGTATTAGCAATTTGACCAGATCTGCTCCTAAGATAATTAGGACAAGCCGTAAATGTTGCACACTGAATATCCTTAAAATCATCCTTTGCTTTCATAAACAAATCATAAAAAATCGCCAATGTTAAACTAGTATTCATTAAGTCAAACCAGTAATTACCAAGACGCATTCTAAATTCAAGTCCACGTTCAACCTTTGTTTTAAGGGCTGCATCTGCAAAATATGGTATTTCTGAATCCGAGCCTGAAAATTCTAATACATAATAATTTCTAAAATTTTCTGGGAAATATGTCGGTGTATTTGGTACAAAACTAGCTTCAACATTTTTTGTAGCTGTATACTGAACAACTTCTAAGTTTTTTGAATTATTTTTAATTTGAGTAATTCTTTTTTTACCGTGATATGGAAAACTATAAGTTAACTCAGAAAAAAATCTAAGGTTTAAAAAACTGTCAATACTATAAAATGCGTCTATAAAAGCACCAAGCTGGAATGCTCCGCCATTTCCCAAAACAATTTCCCAAACCGTATCGCCCTGCTCCTTACCACCTGTTGGTAAAACTAACTCCAACCCACCACGCAACTTTTTAAACCTTTTAAAATAATTTGCAAAATCAGCATATGTAAATAAAGACACATCCCCAATTCCAAATTTTGAATTATCTTCACTAAAGCTTAATCCTTTAGGTCTTAAAATAGCTTTATAAAAAAAATCCTCTAACGAGTTGTAAAAATAAAAAAAACTTTGCATAGAATTTTGATAATCAGGTTCTGATACCCAATTACCAAGAAGATTTGAATCCAAAAATCTAGGTGACATTCTATGATGAACATACTTAAACGGTGCATCTATACCAACTGCCCATTCTGCCTTTTTTAACCATGCCATTTTAAATTGATGAGAACCAGTCAAACGAATAAAAGTTTCTTGAAGATCTGCATCTATTTTTACTTTTGTTGAAGCAATTAAAGCTAAATAATTATCTCCCAAATCATCAAGAGTCACCACTTGTGAATCAATACCTTCTCCCGACTTAAACACTTGGCCATCTTCTGATAATTTAGTGGCCAACATAATATCTCTAAATGCAAAAGGCCTGTAAAAAATGGTATCTGCCAAAGACTGTGTTGAAATACCATTACTATCTTTAAATCCCCTGCCTGTAAAAAATTGAGCGACTGTTAATTTTAATTTAGATCTTCTATCTAAAGATGTTGCCAAGACTTTATCATAATAATCTTCATTTATTTTACTTTTTTTAGGCGCAAATTTAGCCAATGTTGAATCGTAAATCTTTTGCCCCAAACTTAATTCCGCATCTGACTTTGAAATAGCCTTTTTCTTTTTTGCCGTCCGTGTAATATTTTTGTAATACTCATTAGCTACCTGAAGTTCCGTATCATAGGCGTGAAGTAAACCAAAACCACAACCCAAAAAAATAATAATTTGATAAAATTTTAATCTCATCACAGCAATGTCCTTACACCATTATTGTCAATTTGGAATGGCCTACCTCGTTTATCTATACCTCGAATCAACAATTTATCTGGAACTTTATAGAATCCATGATCTCCAGATTGTATTGTAAATGTTCTTCCAGAAAGATCTGGTGCAAATACCGATTCTAAGCCGTCTTTATTATTTATAAGTAATGTTGATCCCGGACCAAAATTATAACTAACACCAGCATCTGTTGTTAAAGATTGTGAATCCTTCAACAACAAACCTAAAGCCGCAAACACATTTACAACAGGTGCAGATGTATCAAAATAATTTCTTTGAATATATATTTCTGAATCAGCAGGTAAATACCTTAATAAACCTTGACCAACACCTTCTGGACCATTACCACTAATTTCACCATTAATAGAATCAAAATACATTGGAACATTACCAAGATTATCTGATAGCACCAATCTACCAAAACTATCAAATTCCATTCTTGAACCTTGATCAAAAACAAATGAATCAATTATACCTGGAGAACTCGTACCAAAATTTGCATTCAATTCAAAGAATCCTGCAAAAATATTTAAGACCGAACTCTTATCAAATTTAATGTTAAAACGACCTTTTTCAAATGAAACGTAAGCAAATGGATCTGCAATTGTCATAACACCAAATTTGAATAAAACATTAAGAATATCTGCTGAATCACTACCAAATACCAATTGACATGATTGATCAAGAACAACAGATCCACATTCTCTTGTGATAAATTCACCAATGCCCTTAATATTTACAACGGCATCTTCTGCAGGAATGAACATAGCTCTATTTTGAACAATAATTGATGGAGGAAAATCTGAACTTTCAGTTCCTGTTCCTAACATTTCAAACTCAACACCATCTTCTACATTAACTATACCTTGGCCATAGAAAATCAATTTAGCATTTTGAGGCAATGTAATTGTGTCAAACGCAGAAATAGTCAAAACTGGCAAATCGCCGCCAGGACAAGGTAAGAAATGGAAACCCAACGAACTATCAGGGGCACTCAAAAAAGCCTGATGATTGAAGGTCATGTTTTGACTTACTGTCACAATATGTTCATTGCAATAATCACTAACATAAGGCAAGAATCCTGAAGTTGTTGAAATAGCATCTATCTGATCCTGAAGATCCTGTGTTGCTGTACCAAGAGCATCTATTTGATTTTGCAAATTAATAGTACTTGTCGTAAATAAATCTATCTGATCTTGTAAGTAAATTGTACTTGTACTCAACAAACCAGTATCTGTTGCAACTGCATCTATTTGATTTTGTAAATTAATCGTACTTGTCGTGAACAAATCAATTTGATCTTGTAAGTAAATAGTACTTGTGCTCAATAATCCTGTATCTGTTGCAATTGCATCTATTTGGTTTTGCAGATTGATGGTGGATGTATCCAATAAGTCAATTTGGTTTTGCAAACTAATTGTTGATGTTGAAAGTAAACCTGTATCCGTTGCAACCGCATCTATTTGATTTTGCAGATTGATGGTCGATGTATTCAATAAATCAATTTGGTTCTGCAAAGAAATTGTCGATGTTGAAAGTAAACCTGTATCTGTAGCGATCGCATCTATTTGATTTTGTAAACTAATTGTACTTGTGCTCAACAACCCGGTGTCTGTTGCTATTGCATCTACTTGTATTTGTAAGTTCTGTGTACTTGTATCAAGTAAATCAATCCAATTTTGTAAATTTGTTGTATCTGTCATTACTTGATCTAATTGATTTTGTAATGAAATTGTACTTGTGCTCAACAAGCCTGTGTCTGTTGCAATTGCATCTACTTGTATTTGTAAATTTTGTGTTGATGTATCAAGTAAATCAATCCAATATTGTAAATTTGTTGTATCTGTTGAAAGATTATCTATTTGAATTTGTAAGTTAATTGTACTTGTACTTAACAACCCTGTATCTGTTTTTAATGCATCAATTTGAGCTTGCAAATCATCTGTTGAAGAAGGAACAAATTTAATTGTACCACTATTTAAAAGTTCCAAATGAGTGCTTGTTGCAAAAGTCACATTTCCTAAATTACTTATATCACCGATTTCATCTTTCCAAAGAGTCATACCATCTACTGTTAAAGTTGAATCATTTTCAAAATGAATAATATTATTTTTTATTATCCAGTTCGAAGGACCTTCAACATATATTCCACCAGTTGTAAATGTTACGCTATTTACAAATTCCATATCCACATTTGAAAAAAACATTTGGGCTGTTTTATCCGCAAAACTAAATGAATTATTTGAAACATTTTTAAAAACAATATCAGCAACATTTAATGTTGCCCCAGCCGCAATATAAATTTGACCACTTGCGCCAAACTCCAGAACATTTCCATTACCATTTAAAATATCAGTTGCATTAAATGTAAATGTTGTATTTAGTTGAGTCCGACCATTTAAAAAAATATCGCCAACATTCGTAAAAGCTAAACTTACTGTAAATGTCGATAATGTATCGCCACCAATTTCAAGTCTATGATAATTTCCATGAATATTTCCAGGACCTATCAGTTTTTTATTATCCACAAACTTAAGATCTTCTTTTAAATAAATTGTTCCATTATTTAAATTTATATTTTGATTAACTCTAGACTGCATCGCAAAAGTGACAGTGGTGGAGGCATCTTGCAAAGTAATAATATCATTAAAGGTTGGCTGACCTTCAACCAAATTATCAACACCACTTATAGTCAACGTTTCTACAATATCCCCATTAGAAGCATTTAAAAAACCATTACCAGAAAGAGATATACCTGCCACAGATGGATCATAAACTCCAGACATAAACATATTATTATATGGATCTTCAAAAATACCATAATCAAATGTTACAGTTTGACCAGAAATGGTTGAACCTGGAAGCTTAGTTAACGTTCCATTAAAACCGGTTGCGGCTTGACCAAAATTCAATATTCCAGATGGTTTAACTTTAATTGCAACACTTCTGGTTGCAAAATTTATTGGCGCACATAACCGCTGTGAAACCAATAAAATAAATAAGGTAAAAAATCTTAAGCTTTTCATTTAAACTCTCTCTTTAATTTCGGAAAAACTCACAAGCAAAACCGAATTTTAATATTTAAATTTAATTTATACCCTTAAAATCTACCCACCCATCCACATATAAATCTGCCAGCGAATCAATTGTCAAGTTATTACTTGTAATTCCATCGCCAAGACTTATGCCCTCTGTTTCATTAATACCTTCTGCAAAAATTATAGATTCCGCTTTTATCTTTAATCTTCCTTTTGTTAAGCGTATTCCTGTTGAAGTTGAATATAATGTTGCACCATTTAAACTTAAGGCGGATGTTGAATCTACCATCCTAATTAAATCTCTATTATTATTTGTGGGATCATAAGAAAAAGTTACACCACGATCTAAAAAAATTTGGCTTTCAGAAGTAATTGTACTTACTTGATCTGTATGATAAACAAAAGTATGTTCACCCTGAATTCTAAGATTCCCTATAACATCAAATTTACCGTTTAAGAATGCATAATCTCCGTCCATGGATAAAGTCACATCTTGGAACGTAATCGTTGCCGAACTATCTAAACAAGTAATATCTGAACTAGAAAAATTTTTAATTGTTAAATTTTTCAAAAGTAATGAAGCCCCAGATCCTAAAATTAAACTACCGCTATTTTTTAAATCAAAAACGGTATATTCACCAACCAAACTATTATTTCCTAAAAAGTACACTGAACGATCTAAACTTAATGTAGGCGATTTAACGTTTAAATCTAAATTTGTAAAAGTAAATGAAGAAGTCGCATCCCCTATAAATGCTGTAAAACTTTCTGCTAAGCTTAAAGAATGTCCCTGGCCATCAATATTACCCAAAGTTAAAGTTGTAATATTTGCCGTTAAATTTGTACTTAAATACAAAATTCCCTTATTTAAATAAATTGAATTATTCACAGGGAAAAAAGCATTATATGTACATGTGGTCAAATTATTTTGTAATAAAAAACCATTATCTAATGATGCAAAGCCTAAAATTTCATTATTTAGATCCACCGCAGGGAATATAACCAAACCTGATTGCAAAGAAACGGCTGAGTTTGAGCCAACAACAAGAGTGTATGTAGGCGTTGAAAAAATGGAAAAGAATAAAAATATTAAATACGTTTTATAACGTAAAAAAACATTTGCAAAATCAAAGACTTTAATATTCATCCAGCTTTTTTTACTCAACCTACGCAAAAGAAAACACTTTGAATGTAATAATATAAATTCATACATAGTATTATTAAACAGTATTATTTTCTTCAATATAACCCTCAAAACTAATATTCGCTCCAAAATTCAATGTTAAATTATTTGCAAGAGTTCCATCTCCAAAAGAAATTGCCTCCGTGGAATTAACCCCCTCTGCAAAAATTGTTGACGAAGAAAGCACATCTAAACTTCCCTTAGTTAATCTAAGGCCCGTTTTTGTTGAGCGCAATGTTCCACCATCTAATGTTAAAATCGATGTTGAATCTTCCATAATTAATAAGTCGCGCGATGCTGTAGGAGGATCATAAGAAAAAGTTAATCCATAATCTAAAATTAATTCAGAATCCACTTTTATAGTTGCCCCTAATGATGATTGATAAATAAATTTATGATTACCATCTATTTTATTTTTTCCAATAAAATCAAAACTTCCTGCACCCATTGTAAAATCACCATTTAAAGAAAATTTACAATCTTGAAAAGTTAATGTTGCCGTATTATCCCAACATTTAATTTTTGTATCAGATAAATTTTTAAGATGAATATTTTTTAGTAACAAACTTGAATTAGCGCTAACAGTAAAAGCTGCTGAAGAAGAATTAAAATCTAATATGCCACCATTGCCATCTATAATACAATTTTGTTCCAACACAATAGATTGCTGCAATGATATGTCACCATTAAATTTTAAATCTATATCGCGCCATAAATAAAAGGGAGGTGTAAATAAAGTTAAAAAAGCACTATCAATAGTATTGCCAACACTAAGACTTACAAAATCTCCTGTATGTTGAAATGTCGTGCTCAAAACATTTCCACCCGCCTCAATACCGCTACCAACAACAGAAAGTGTTTCTGTAGATCTATCAAATTTTATTAATTTAATTTCAGTAATAGAAGCACCAATTTGCATGCCTATTACCAAATAATCCCCCAAATAATGCCAAGAAACAGATCTGACATCAAATGCCCCCACGTTTAAATCTGTCACAAAACTTAACGTTGCACCGTTAAATTTTAAAAGAGCTAATCGATTTGTAGTTGTAGACCGACCGACCGCGATATAAACATCCTTTGGATCATAACCAACGCACCATAAACCAGCCCCAAAATTATACGTATTAACAAGGCTTAATGTTGCACCATCAAAACTATAAATTGAAACAAGGCCACTATTATTACAAATAAGAAGATAATTACCTGTTGAATCCCATGCCAATGCACGATCACTTGAATTTGTTGCGGCGGATACTGTAATTGGCACACCAAAATTTGCACCATCAAAAGGATAAACTCGCACAGCAGTTGCTCCTGTACTACAAGTCATCGCCAAAAAATTTCCATCGGGTCTCCATGCCACACCATGTACAGCAGAACTTATTTCCACATTAGTTATTTCCACAAGAGTTCCCGCAGCTGGATTAAAGCGCAAAGCTCGTAATTCTGGAATAGCGCCACCATTTTGACCAGACGCTATAATATAATCGCTTGGATGCCAATCAAGTGCATTAAGGTCTACCAAACCCAAACTTAACGAAGCAACTTGTGTATAAACCAAATCTAAAACAGAATAAACATGAACCACCGTTACAATATCACCAACCACAACATATCGATCATCATACGACCAACGAGCTCCGACGGGTTCATTGCCCACAACGATTTGGCCACACTTTATTAATTTGGCATCCGTTATGTTGGCACCTGCTAAATATGTAACAGAACTAGAAAGTTCAATACTTCCAGATGTACCTCCTAAATAAGTTGAATCCGCACTATAAAAATTAGAAATAGCTGTTAATTCAGAATTTCCACCAATATTAAAATCTCTAGCTAAAATTAAGGCACCCGAATTTATATTAATGTTACCTGTTACAGGAAGAGCTGATTTCCACCAAAGAACTGTATTTGGACCCGCAAAAGCAAATCCATTATCAACAGCCGCAAATGTCTTAACAGAGTTATTGTCGTTTTGTGGAAATACTGGTGTTGCACTTTGACGTGAAAAAACCGTATCTGACCCAATAACAGTAGCCAACATTTGTGTTGAAATTAAAAAGAAAGAAAAACAGATTTTATTATTCAAAAAATTAACCATATAGCCTCTCTAAGCTGTATTATTGTATTGAACAAAACCATCTATTTCTAAATCCGCATTTGGAATTATTGTTACATTATTCGCAACTGTACCATCACCAAAACTAATGGCCTGCGTACTCACTGATCCTTCAGCAACTAAATAAGATTTTTCGCGTGTTCTAAATGTACCTTTAGTTAAACGCAAACCAGTTGTAGTTGAATATAAAGTTGCGCCTCGAAGTTCAAGTAACGATGTTGCAGAAAGCAATTGAATTAAATCTCTATTGTTACTAGTCGGATTATAAGAAAAAGTTATTGCAGAATCAAAAATTAAACTACTATTAAAAGAAATTGTACTAACTTGATCCGATGTATAAATAAATTTATTTGTCCCACTAATTTTAAATTCATCTAAAACAACCAACTTACCCGTACTAAAGTTCCAATCATCCGAAAGAACAAATTCAACATTTTGCAAACTATAAGTAGATACACTATTAAGCCCCTGAATTTTTCCAGTCTTTACATTTTCAATAACAACATCTTTTAATTTTAAAGTGGCTCCTGTTCCAGCAATTAATTCTGCATCATCAACTAATTCAACAACATGCCCTCTCCCATCCAAAGAACAATTGCCTGTAAACTCAATACCATTTCGCATAATAATGTCTGAATTTAAAATCACTTTTAAATTATCCCAAACAACATTGCTAGTTACAGCAGAAGTCATTTGTAAATATGTAACAGAAGGAGCAAGCTCAAGAACTCGACTGTTTCCAAAAATATTTCCAAGATATGTAAATGTTGCAGGATCTTCAAAAATCAAATCTGTCAACAAGGTTAGTATTCCTTGTTGTAAATTAACAGGACCCAAAACAGAAAAAAACGAACTAAAACTACACGTGGTCAATGCATCTGTAAAAACAAAACCATTTTCCATAACAGCACCACCCAAAATTATATTCGCCGTTGCTGTTGGAAAAGTCACCAATGCTTGTCTACTTACTGCTGAATCAGAACCTATCGTAAGAGCCGTTAAACAAAAATTTATGTTTAATACAAACAAATAAAGTAGGATTACAACTCTCATTTAATGACCCATCAACTAATAATTGAATAAGTTAGAGCACCATCCAAATTAACGGAACTAACTAAATCTGCTCCGCCAATACGTTTAAGATAAGCACCGTCACCAAATTGAACAACACCTAAGCCCAAATCTAAATCGGTCTCTAAAATCAAACTAGAATTTGAACCTATGTTTAAAACAGAACTTGCAACAGGAAGGTTCCATGAGCTAATTATCAAGTTTTTGTTTACCAGATTACCCTGAGTCAAAATCAGATGAACACCTGGTACAATTTGACAGAACATATCATTTACCAAGTCACCAAAGAAAATTCCTTGCTCAGCATCAAAAGGATCCGATGCTTCTGAACTTAAATAAGAATTTCTTAAAATACCCAAAGTTCCTCTTATTAATTCCAGGTTAGTTACAGTATGTAAAGTAGCACCATCCAGAATTAACATAGATGTTTCATCAATAAATCCTAACAATTGACTTGAAGAGCTTATCGGATCATAACTAAATGTTAAACCATTATCTAAAATTAGCGTACTATAAGGTAAAATTGAACTCGTTTCAATTGTTTGATATGCAAGAGTATAAGAACCCTTGATTTCAAAATTATCTTGTATTTCTAATGCACCAGCTGTAAATGAATAATTTGCATCTAAAATCCATGTTGAATTCTGAAGTGTAATAGTAGAGCCTGAGTAGCATTGAATATTATTACCCGAAATATTTTTAACTATCGTATCTCGAATAACTAAATTAGAGCCTGAACCAACTATAATTTGACCCGTAGTTCCCAAATCAAGAATATTTTCATCGCCTATAATAACGTTATTGCTTGTCAATGTCATAATAGAAGATAATTGAGTTGTACCTCCCAACCTGATTCCAGAAGAATTTGCTATGATAACAGAACTTGTTAAATTTAAATCTCCACCAAATTCAATTAACCTATTATTTGCATTGATTATTCCTGAACCAGTAAAGGCTTTATCCCCAACAAATTTTAAATCATCATTCAATATTACAGTACCATTGTTCATAACGATATTTTGAGAAATACTAGATTGAACTGCTATAATCAATTCTGTGTTTTGATCTACCAATGTTATATCCCCACCAAACACAGGCTGACCTGCCAAAGTATTTCCAGATCCAGAAACAACTAAACATTCAATAATCGCGCCTGATGCATACCGTACAAAAGTTCCACCATTTATCTCTGTACTGGTTGCATTTAAATCCAAAATTTGATCTTGTAATGAAATTGTACTTGTGCTCAACAACCCTGTATCTGTTGCAACTGCATCTATTTGATTTTGTAGATTAATTGTCGATGTCGTAAACAAATCTATCTGATCTTGTAAGTTTGTTGTATCTGTCATCACTTGATCTAATTGATTTTGTAATGAGATTGTACTTGTACTCAACAACCCTGTATCTGTTGCAACTGCATCTATTTGATTTTGTAGATTAATTGTACTTGTCGTAAACAAATCTATCTGATCTTGTAAGTTTGTTGTATCCGTCATCACTTGATCTAACTGATTTTGTAATGAGATTGTACTTGTGCTCAACAACCCTGTATCTGTTGCAACTGCATCTATTTGATTTTGTAGATTAATTGTCGATGTCGTAAATAAATCTATCTGATCTTGTAAGTTTGTTGTGTCTGTCATCACCTGATCTAATTGATTTTGTAATGAAATTGTACTTGTGCTCAACAACCCTGTATCTGTTGCAACTGCATCTATTTGATTTTGTAAATTAATTGTCGATGTCGTAAATAAATCTATCTGATCTTGTAAGTTTGTTGTGTCTGTCATTACTTGATCTAACTGATTTTGTAATGAAATTGTACTTGTACTCAACAAACCGGTGTCTGTTGCAACTGCATCTATTTGATTTTGTAAATTAATTGTACTTGTCGTAAACAAATCTATTTGATCTTGTAAGTTTGTTGTGTCCGTCATCACTTGATCTAATTGATTTTGTAATGAGATTGTACTTGTACTCAACAAGCCTGTATCTGTTGCAACTGCATCTATTTGATTTTGTAAATTAATTGTCGATGTCGTAAATAAATCTATCTGATCTTGTAAGTTTGTTGTATCCGTCATCACTTGATCTAATTGATTTTGTAATGAAATTGTACTTGTACTCAACAACCCTGTATCCGTTGCAACCGCATCTATTTGATTTTGTAGATTAATTGTCGATGTCGTAAACAAATCTATCTGATCTTGTAAGTTTGTTGTGTCTGTCATCACTTGATCTAATTGATTTTGTAATGAAATTGTACTTGTACTCAACAAGCCTGTATCTGTTGCAACTGCATCTATTTGATTTTGTAAATTAATTGTCGATGTCGTAAACAAATCTATTTGATCTTGTAAGTTTGTTGTGTCTGTCATCACTTGATCTAATTGATTTTGTAATGAAATTGTACTTGTACTCAACAACCCTGTATCTGTTGCAACTGCATCTATTTGATTTTGTAAATTAATTGTACTTGTCGTAAACAAATCTATCTGATCTTGTAAGTTTGTTGTGTCTGTCATTACTTGATCTAACTGATTTTGTAATGAAATTGTACTTGTACTCAACAAACCGGTGTCTGTTGCAACTGCATCTATTTGATTTTGTAAAT